>Ga0209232_1000495_pt1 | contig 23995 bp, 39 predicted proteins | sample ETNvirenome_2_60_FD_184066 | JGI IMG/M metagenome (GOLD analysis project Ga0209232, IMG submission 184066) | Marine viral communities from the Pacific Ocean - ETNP_2_60 (SPAdes) (version 2) | ecosystem: Environmental > Aquatic > Marine > Oceanic | place: Pacific Ocean | collected 2013-06-22
CGGTAAATCTTTTTAGCACTTACCATTTTTTTACAAAACTCCCTACTATTCGATTGTGTTTTTAAAGGAGCGTATTGGTATCTTACTTTAAATTGTACGCCATCTTTATTTTCGCCATCTTGTTCACTACTCGCTTTTGGTCTTGCACTTCCCGTACTTGCCAAACCTATCATTTTATCCAAAGCGTCTTCTTGTTCATAATCAACTTGGCGTTCGTCAACAAGTTCCCATTCGTCTAAGTTTTCATCTTCGCCAAATTCATCTAGTAAATCAAACATCTTGTTATCATCAAATTCGGGTGCTTGTTTAGATAACTTGTGTTCTTCACAAGGCATATACCAAGTCCTACCATCTAAGTCGTGGGTGTGATAACCTTTACAACCTAAATCTTTTGCTATTTCTTCGGCTTTTTCTTGTGTTGAATAAGCTAGCCTATCGTCTATTATTGCGGTTTCGTTATTTATTACTTGTGAAGCCATTTTAACGCCCGTTTCTTCCTCCCTCGCTTCGTTAGTTATAGCATTGTCGGTTTCAATAAATTCAAGCGGTTGTAGGGTCTTAAAATAAAGCTTTAATGCAATACCATTTACCGCTAAAATGTCGTCCATTGCATCAATAATTAAATCTTGGTAAGGTCTTATAGTTGTGTTGTGAAATAGTAAAGAAGCGGTTTTTATTTCGTCCGCATTATTACCAAGTCCATTATTGCTATCCCTAATACCTAATAGTAAAGGTGATGTAATCCTATGTGCTACCATTAACTTACCAATACATTCATTTGATAAGTATTCGTAATGTTGTGGGGCATCGGTAAGTGGAATGTCGTCGACCGTTGTTTTGCTTTCAGCGTTATTGTTAAAAGCTATAATTACTTTTTCGCCCCTTGAACCCGTAAGCTTACGCATTACATCGGATTTAATTTGTAGTTGTTTCTCTCGGTCAGGTACTCCGTTATTGAAGTTTACTACTTTGGTACCGCTAAATCCGTTTTGTACATCGTTAATTAAGTAATCCGCCACTTCGCTTTCTAATTCCGCATAAGCAATACCCCCCATGTAGTCGGGTGGACAATAATAGTCGTAACCCGATAAATACCTTTTTACTATTTTAATTTCGGGTTCGCTACCGTTACCACATCCAAACGCTGCGATACGTAATGGTTTATCTTTTGGTTTTATTTTTGACCAATCATGAAAATAATAGTAAGCTTCTATTTTACCATCTTCGTTTGTTTTTTCCGCCCTTAATGTTTGACGTGGGAAGTGTTCGGCTTTGGCAACCCTACCATCTTTGTAAAGCACTTGAAAACTTGCTTCGCCTAGTAATTTTAAATCAAAACTTATTTTTCTAAGACAAGAATCGTTAAATATACCTCTAAGTGCTGCGTATTCGTTTGTTTTTGTTGAACTATCTAAAGCATCTAGTCCCTTACCATAAATCATTTGACTTACACCATTAATAATTGCGTTGTTAGTTGTCGATTCAATGTAAAGGTCTATTAAGTAACTATAAAAATTGTTGTCGTCCCCGTAGTTTACCCAATCACGCTTTTTATCTTCTTTAATTTTAGGTCTGTTATAAGACGATAAGTTAACTATATGTAAGTTATCCATTATATAAATATAAATTCATTTGTAGAACTTTGTTCCGTATATTGACTATTGTTAATCGTGTAATCGGCAATAGTTTGATTTGTGCAAAATATCTTGTCCTTAAATACTACATTAGTACCCGATTTAATCGTAACCATGTAAAAGTTATCTTGCTTTACGCCAAAGATAGCATTTAGTCTATTGTAATATAAGTTTTCGCTAATAGATGTAACGTCTTGATTGTAAATCTCCGTATTGGTTTGTTCGTTTACTATCGTAACGTTATACGTGTTTCCGCTTGTAAAACTTCTTGGGATAAAATCCAAGTTTTGTGCCGACGCACTTTCTTGTAATATTGTCATATATATACAATAAGAAAACTTAAATTTTGTTATTTATAAAGCAAAAAAAAGGGCAGCAAATGCCACCCTTCCCAATCAATCAACATTACTAATTACGAATTAGTTCCCTCCGTTACTGTTACCGTTGCACTCGACATACCGCCAAATGGATTGGCAGCGGTTGGTGCTGATACAAAGTTTGCGGGCATCACCTCCTGTGATGTTAGCGTTAATGTATAACCCGAAAGTTCTCCAAGTCCTGACCCCGTCACAATAGTACCGCCACTCACGTCCGCTCCATGTTCTAATCCCATAACAAATACATTACCGTTGTAATCTTCAACCGCAACGTGTGGTCTTCCATAAGCTAGAAGTTTCAATTCTTTGTTATCTTCTTTAGTTAGTTTTTTAAGTGTAATATTCAAAGTTTGTTCAAAGAAAGTTGTTCCATTTTCCCTTGATGAAGTGATAGTTTGCTCAAAGCTACTTGTCCCTTTTAGTTCATATTCAAAGGCAGTAAAAGTACCACTCATGTCAGTAATCTCGTCGTTAGTTTGTGTTACCGTTCCGTAACCGCCGAAGTCCGTAAAATAGACTTTTCGAATTCCTCCAACTACGTCCTTACATGGTTCTTTTCTACCCGCTGTTAAGTTGCACGCCATCTGTTTTTATATTAAAAAAGGGTAGGTAGATAATAAACCACCCACCCCTTTATGTTATTTAATTAATTCTTAGTTAGCGGAGTTTGTGATACCGTAGGTAGTTATATCCTCGATAATCCCATATTGTACTCCAGCACTAAATCTCATCACAACTCTTACGTTGTCCGAACCGTCAAGGTCTGACATATCCAAAACTTTAACCTCGTTGTGGTCAGCTAGTAGACCCGTTCCAAAGAATAAGTTTGATTTTTCAGCAGCTATTGCTTTGTTATCCGCAAGACCATTAGCGACAAATATCTTTACGCCATCAAATGATAAGCTTCCGTTATTCCACCATTGTGTACCTTGGTTGTTAGTACCCGCAGCACCTAAACCACTTGCACCAAATCCTCCTAATGCTCTTACATAAGCACGTGCAATGTTTTGAGAAACATAGATAAACAAATCTTCACTACCGTAAAGTGCGGATGGAATCGCATCAACGATTGAGCCAAGTTGTGCAATTACGTTTGATGAATCTACCGTAGTACCCGCAACTTCTTGACCCGATGGTAAAGAAGCATCCAAAGATACTAATTTTGATAAACCGTCAAACTGTCCATTGTTACTTGTATTTCCATCCCAAATGCTTTGTTCGGTTTTTTGTGCAACCTTTGCAGCAACGTGTCCTATAAGGAAATCGCTAAAGCTTGATGGTAAGTCATGGTGTGCCGACATTCCCATTTGAATCGCTTCCCAATCCGATACAAAGTCTTTTTTACAAAGTTGTAAGTTAACTTGCTGTAATTCAGGTTGTAATATTTTTTCAGTAAGTGTAATTGTAGAAGTAGCCGAGAAATCACAGGTGGCATCCTTTACGATTCCGTCCGTTGCAATCTTTTTAATTACTTCTTTGAATTTAACGTTAGGTTTTACAGTTATCCCACCGTTGTCAATAGTTGCACCGCTAAGTAAAGCTGCGGAAATGTATTCCCCCGCAAATTCGCCAGCGTATGTGCTTGTAATACTTGTTGTAGTAGCCATTTTTTATTTATTTTTTAATATTAGCAATTTTAGAAAATACCCTATCCATTGTTGTTTCAGGTCTTTTCTGTCCGTATAATTTCATTTCTTTTTTTGGTTCAGCTTCGGGGTTGTGTGTTACTTTTTCAAGTTCTACTTTTTCCTCAACCTTTGAAAGTTCTTCCTTAACGTCTTCTTTTACTTCTTCAACTTCTTCCGACATTTCTTCTTTCTTTTCAATCATTGCCTTGATTTCTTCAATCATAGTTTTAACCTCGGCAAGTTCTTCTTTTGTAGCGTAAGCCATTTCTTCTTCTTCAAGATTTTCTTCCTTTGGCGCTTCTTCTTCAGCGGGTGCTTCTTCTTGTTTTCCGATTGATGCAATAATGCCTTCTTCTTCAACTACAAGAGTTTCGCCATCCTCTAAAGTATACTCGCCAACAGGTAGTGCCACCTTTTCGTCGTCTGTTACAATAAACACTTCACTACCAGCAGCGAAATCCTCACTTTCTATAACAGCACCGTTCTCCAAAGTCGCTTGTGCTAATTTTACTTCTTCGGATGCTTCCACCCCAACAAGTTCTTTTACTTTGTTTAACATATCTGTCGCTTTCATAAATTTAATTTATATATATACAATAATTATTAATATAGTTTGTTATATTTTTAAATGTCTAATACTTCTTGTATTACACCGTCTTCAATTCTTACTTGCTTTGTATTATTATAACTTGTGTAGTATCCATCGGCTAATGCTTGATTAAGTAAAGTCGCATCACTAACAGGTATGCTTGCAAGTGTATTTGTATAAACGCCTATTCCAATGCTATTAGTTGCATCGTATAATCCGTAATTGTTTGCAACGTTATTCGTGTTATTAGTATAAGAAACCGTGCTTACATTAGGCGTACCCGTTTGTTGTGTTGTAAATAATGAACTAGAAAAGTATTGTATATCGTTTCCACTATTAGCCATTACCGCACCCGCTAAGGCTAAAGATGCATCTTCGGTTTCCGTCATAGTTAAACCGCTTGTGTTTCCGTCTACTATTTCGGGTTTACTAAAAGATGAAATAGTTATACCCGACGATTGACCTAGTTCGCCTTTTATTCCCTTTATGTCTATGAAATCGCCCGCAGTATTATAAGCAAATCTATAAATAACGATTCCCGTAGGGTAACCCGTAAACGCATACTTATATGGGTTGGTTGTAACGGGGTTTGATAATGTTGCAATCGGTTGTGTTGCGGTTGTTGTACAAGCTAATGTTGCCCCCGCATTTGTGTAACCCGATGGGACGGTTATATTTACATTTAATGTTCTAGTTGTTTCGGTACTTACTAAAGCAAAGCTTAATGGTGTTGTGCTTGATATAGTTCCGATGTCTATAGTTGGTTGTGTAATTACACCCGCTTGTGAAACCGCAAAACCCGTAAAGGTAATATCCGAACACGAAAGGGCAACCGTCACATTTGCGGGTTGAGTGATTGTTTCCGTTTTACTTACCGTGTCGCCTTTGTTTGAAAATTTAACTTCTTCCGAATCAACAACAACGCTTTCGGGAACTACTAAACTAGAAGTTATTGACCTTGGGGTGTCTGTTACTACGGGTGCAAATGATGTTGGTGTTACCGTAACCGTCCCTAAATCAGCACCTTTATAGTTTGCGGTAGGCGTTGAAACACCCCCACCTTGTGATACACTTAAACTTGCAATAGTTACTAAACTTTGACTTAATGCTAGACCCGTTATATTACCAATACCTTGTGCATGGTAATCGTCATCGCAACACTCCCTAGAATAAGTATTACTATCCCAACACAAGCAACCCCGACTATCGTCTTGTGGAACCGCATATCTATCTTTGTAATCCCTCATTTAATTGGCACACAATTAGGAACTCGTTTACCGTTTTTCATTTTAAAACCTATCATTTCATAACCCGCATAACATGGTTTTTTAAGACTAGCTTCTAACAAGTCAAGTTCTTTAAGTTTTGCACCCGACCATCTAAGTCCAGCTTTACCACCCCATAATAAGTAAGATATGGTTCCGCAAGCTTCCTTGTTACCCTCGTCGTAGTATTCGCCTGCCCTTGATAAGTAACTAAACATCCTTTTTATAGTTTCAACACTTATTGGTTTGCCTTGTGCTAATTGTGATGCCCGTACTTTGCCAACTTGAGTTGCACATTTATTGTTTACTTTTTTGTTTAGTTCAATTCCTTTTTTTGCGTTATTAGAAACCGCATCGGGATAATCGGAATACGATTCCATTTCAATCCTTTTATCGCCTTTAGCCCTTTTGTCTTTTTTTATAATAGCACGCACTTCTTTTAATAAGTATTCCGCTTCTTCTTCTTCTATTTTTGCAAGGTCGTCTTTTATAGACTTGTCTTGTGGTCTTTCCAACTTATCCGCAAAATAGCCTTCAATAGAAAAGCCTTTCAGCTCGCCGTCTTTGACTTTTTTCCAAATATCGTCGTTTAATACTTTCATTGAAACCATCCAAGTACCCATTGGTACATTTAAATCGTACATACGACTTTTATCTTGTTCACTTTCTACTATCCAACTTTCAACCGCCGACATTCCCGTAAGTGGTATGTTGTGTTCTAATGTAGAGTTATTTTGATTACCATTTATAAAAAACAATTCACTTGCTTTACGTACCGTGTCTTTTGAAAAGTATATATAATATTCCGATTCGCCACTCCGTCTATAAATAGGTTTGTTAGGAACTAAAGCAGCACCCATTAGGATACGCTTTTCCTTATCTACTTCTGCAAGTTTAAACTCTTGGTTTTTTAATGCAATAAAATCTTCTTCGATGGCGGGGTTTTCAACAACGCTAATTGCTTCGATTCCCGAAATGTCCTCATCTTCGTCTATAACAAGTTCTACTATATTCATATTATTACAATATTAATTTTTACTTTTTGTTTTATATTGACGCACTTTCGATAATGTTTCTATCTAAACTCTGTGCGGTTGTTACATCGTTACTTACTACAAAAGCTTTAACGGGTTTATCTTCTTTTTCCCCAATCGTTTGTGCAAGTTGACTTTCGGGGGCAGCACCTACAACGTTAAATGCTGGTGGTGTTGGTGTTGACGGTACGGACGCACCTCTACTCCCCGCACTACTGCTACCTCCCGAAACCGCTGGACCTACACTCGTTATTCTTTTAACATTAGCAATACCTGCTGAAACCGCCGCCGCTGCTGCTATGGCACCAAGAACGGGTCCAACTATTGGAATACCCGCTAAAGAAGCAAATGCTGAAGTTGCACCTTTATATGTTTCGATTGTTGTCTGTGCTATCGCTGCTGCCTTACCCGCTTTACTTTCTTCGCCTAACATACTTGCTAAATTCCCCATAGCGTTCGACGCTAAATCTAGCTTTTGACCTGTCGTAAGCTTATCAACCTCTACTTGTTCTTCTGCGTCTTTCTTTTTTAATAGACTTAAATCGGCAACTTGTATTTTTTGTTCTTCAATCCCCTTGGCTTGTATTTGGTTTATGTCATCGCTTTGCTTTTGTATCGCTGCTAATTCCGTTGCTCTTTCCGCTGCTTTTGCATCCGCTTCCATTTTACGCAATCCCGCAGCAACACCAAGTAATTCTTTGTTTTTTAATATTCTTTGTTCTTCAAGTTGTAAAACATTTGCAACAAGTTGTGCTTCTTGTTCTAAGTCTTCCCTATTTGATTCGCTTAACGTGTTTTGTTCAATCTTAATATCCCTTCTTAACTTTGCAAGCTTAACTTCTCGACCCGTAATCTTATCTTCTTCCGCTGCTGCTTCTTGTAAGAACTTTATTCTTTCGGCATTAGTGAATTTATCAACTTCGGCAGCTTTTGTTTTTAATTCATTAATTTTAATGTTAGCTTTTACACGGTCAACTATTAATGTTCTTTCTAGTTTATTGGCTTTCGATGTTTTGTCCGCTAAATCGCCCGCAAGTGCAAACTCCCTTCTCGTTTCTTGTCCAAAGTTTACAACCCTTTCTTTTAAAAGGTCAAAGGCATCACCCGCAGCATCAAAGTTACCGCTTAACGTTTCTAAAATAACATTCCCTAAACTTGTAAATATATCGCCAACGTTACCCGCTATAACACCAAGTTGACTTAGTATCTTTTGGAACCTATCTTGCCCCGCTTCACTAGACGTAAACGCTGCCGTTAAAGAACCAATAGCGATAACTAAAGCACCAATCCCCGTTGATAGAATTACACCTTTTAATGTTCTAAATCCTTTTGTTACATTTTTAACACCGCCTAGTAAACCTTTAAATTTAGTTATAGCACCACCCGTAACGGTGTCAAGTTGTCCACCCATTTCCGAAAAGTCATTGCCTAACTTTTTTGTTTCTTCAGATGTTTCTTCCGCAGCGTCTTGTACTTTTTCTAATCCGTTTGCTACTTCTTTTAAATCCTTTTTGGTTGCACCCGTTTCCGCCTTTAACTCTAATACTACTTCTTTTCTTGCCATAACTCTTGCTTAAATATGTTATACGCTTCTTTTAAACTATTGGGTAATTTGTTTTTGCCTAATGCTATGGATGTAAATTCCCCCGTTTGTTTAGTCTTTTTTGCTATCTCTAATAAGTTTAATATATTTTCTATCATACCGTTCCGTTCCAATCTACTCTTACATTCGTATTATCACAAGTAATAAATCTTTGGTCTACCGATTCCGCAAAGAACTTATCTTGGTTTTCAATCACAAAGTCTTTTACTTCGTTTATTAATTCTAAATCACTTAAACCCGTTGCAAGGTTTGTGGTTATTTGATTTATTTTGTAAAGCCTATCGAATATTACAAGCCTATCCGCTAACGTCAAATTAAGCAATATCCTTATAGGTAAATAAGCTTTAAATTTACTCAACCTTCTTTTTTGGTCAAACGTATCGCTTATGTAATTACTATAAAACGTTTCAAATAATGTTTGTTCAAACACCGTACCCGAATACTCATTAAATTCCGCTTTAAAGTTTAAGTTTTGACTATCGGTAATATCGATACTATTAGACGGGATATAGTAATCCGTAATACCTACCCGTACCGATGAACTTTTCATAACGCTTATTTGTGTCCCACTTGTTATCTTTTTTGCATAGAATAATAATGGGTCGCCTAAATAAGTTTCTTGTTTTATATCTACCGACCAACCCCATTGTGCGGTTGTTGGTGTACCGTTATTATCTCTTAGTCTTTCAAACTTGTGGTGTTCAAAAGGTATTTGTAATTCAAACGTACTTCCTTCGGTATTGTAAAAGTCCTCATAGTTTTCTTCCGCCCATGTTACGTTAAATAGTTCTTTGTGACTTTCACTAAAAAAGCTTTCCGTTCCTTTATAACCAAACTTGATTCTTTTGTAAGGCATTAAGGCATCAACCGAAGATTGTGTTGTATCTAAAAACTCGGTAATATCGTAAGTGTTTTTACTTTGTTCGTAAAATTCGTTTAATGGTTTAACTTGTACAACCCCGTTTGTATCTTGAAAAGCCGTCAGATTGAACATCTTAAATATCCCCGTAATAAAGTCCATTATTTTAGTGTCGGGTAATTGTAGGGCAGCATTAACATCGGCTATTGTTTCAACACTTGCGGTTCCTTGGATTTGTACTTTTTGATTACTACCACCTAAGAACTTTTTAACAAATTCGTTTAAGTATATATCAAGTTCAAAACTTGCAGCCGATTCACTCTCAAAGAATATTCTATAAGTACCAGCGGGAAATCTGTGGTTTTTATCAATCCCCCCTAGTGTTAAGTTTCCGTTTACACCTTCGTGCTTTTCCCTTTCTTCACCGTCCCTTTCTACTATTACCGTATAGTTTTGTGCGTTAGTTTTAATGTCTATTCTATATTGTAATCTAACGTTATCCGTATTATCGGGTTGTCTAAATATAAAATGGTCGCCTTTAATAAAAGGTCTCCATAAGTTTTTATCAGGGGCATAGCCCGTCATGCAACACAAGTTAGTCTTTGCCCTTATTGCACTTTCTTCTAAGATACCACCTTCCTTTCTATGTAACCATAAATAAAGATTGTAAAACGTTGGGTTTGTTTTATTAAAAAAGTCGCCACTAAATTCTAGGTTATACTTATCTTCTATTGCCTTAATTAAAGCGTAAACCCTAATTGCGGGTTTTAATTGTTCGTATTTAACCCCTTGAATAGTTGAACCGTCATAAGCAATATTACCGCTTTGTGCTACGGGTGCCGTACTGTTATAATATAGCCTTTGTGTATGTGTAATTAAAGGCATAACAATAGCATCCGTATATGTAACACCATCAACCGTTGCGTCTAATCCGTCTTGCATATAGGTAACAACATTGTCGGCATTATATTGGAACTCTATTCCATAAATGTTATCCAACGCCCCTAGCTTACTTTCGCCAAGTAAGTCTTTCATGTTTACCGTGTCGCCTATAAAGGTTAATCTATATGTGTGTGCTTTACCTTGTTTTACACTCACGCCCTCAAGTCTTATCTTACCTTTCTTAAATACTTGATGGTTTAAAAACAACTCTGCGGTCTTTTTAGTTCCCGATACATACCCCTCAATGTCGTAATTGTAAAAGTGTTTAAATAGAATGTTATTTGTTTTACTTGCGGGTACGCTAAAGGTTTTAGTAAAATCCGTAAATATCTTACTAATGTCTTTTACATTTTGAAGTGTTTGGGTAAGGCTTACGCTTTCATCCTTAAACAATTCTACTTCCGTACCCTCTATGTAAAGCTGTAGGTTTAGCATTATTTAATATTGTTAATTTTGCTAAATGCAAATTCAAACTGTAACGTATGATTTATTAATTTGTCGTTTAATGAAGTTTTGTAAGTCATGTCTTTAGTCTTAACAAGCACAGGAAGTGTTTTACCTTCCCATCTAATCCACACGTTTTCGGAAAGTAAAAGTTCTTCAATAGCTTGGTTAAAATCCTCATTTACAAACCCCGTATTCATTTGTAAAGATTTAGTTGCACTTACATTGTATCTTTCTTGTTGCCCTTTATATGTTGCGTAAGTGAGTGAAGATGTGTTTATAATATTAGCTTTATAAACTTCGTCGCTTACATTCATATTCTCAACACTCTTTTTAAACATATAAACGTCTTGGTAAGCACCGTGCTTATTTACGAAAGTAACCTTATAGGGTGTAAATTTGGGTTCGCATACGTTTTCAACATTTACCGTTGCAAGTAAAGTAGCATCGTCCGTATCGTAAACTAATATTGTGCTACTATTAGCGGGGATTGTAAGATATTGTATTTTTTGATTTGAATTACCATTATCGGTAACTTGTGTTGTTGCACTATCTATTATAACCTTACCAACTCCCGCTGCAAGAATCGGTAATTTACCCGCCGTGTTTTCGGGTAAGTATATACGTGTATTACTCATTAATAGGTTATCGGATAGTTGCGGGTTTATACCATCTTCAAAATATCCATAACCATCTAAAGCTAAGTAATGATTTGTTACAGGGCTACCCGTAGCGAACTCCGTTCCATCCGAATCGTATAATCTTGTGATTGCGGATACCCATTTAGTTTTACTTAAATAGTCATTGTTAAAAGTTTGGTCAATATAATCCCTCACAAGTTCGCTTATCTCAAATAGGATATTGTCTTGCGATGAAATTCTTGATTTTGATAATGTATATTTAAGGTCAGTTGTGGCATAAGCCCCCGACGTTCCATCGTAAATATATAATTGTAATTCGGCTCTATCTAATACGGGCATAATTAAGTGCTATTAAATTGTAAAAAAAACGGGCTTCTTGCGTATATTCTCATAATTAACTAAGTGTATCTGTTGTGCATCCTTGTACTAAATCGAAATATGTAGCATCACCAATTACCGTTGGATAACCAGCAGTTTCGGAATCAAATGGTGCAACACATATATCAACGGTTTCTGACGGTTGCATAGTGTGGTTAATTTGTACACTACCATCAAACGCAGTATATTGTAAAAATGCGGTTTGGGTTGTGCTATTGTTTGTTACTCTAAAATTCTTTTGTGCTGCTGTTACGGTTGTCGCTGGTTGTGTAAATTGAACGGGACAAGCTATTTGATTACTTGAATCGGTTGGTGGTCTAAAGTTACTTGAATCGTATGTTACATAAACCAACACGTTCCTTATAGTTGCGGTGCTTACGGTGCCAAAGCTTGTTGGTTCTACGCTATGGAATGTTCCAACACTTACGGATGGGTTTGTTATAGTTCCGTTTGCTGCAATCGACAATCCCGTGATAGAAGTATCCGCACAAGTAAACCTTGGTAGTACCGTAGGTGCTGACGATTCCTCATGTTCTATAAAAAAAGGGCTTCTTGCTCTTATCACGTTGTAAAATCTAAAAAGTTATCAATATCTAATGCAAACTTTTCTATAAGTTCATCGGGCATTTTTAGGTAATTATCTTCGAACGGTTTAGTAAAAAAGAAACTTGCCCTTAATCCTTTCCTATATATACTTCTTGCAATCACATAAGTAAGACTATTTATATTTCCTTTTAATCCTTTTTCTTTTATCCACTTTTGTATCGACCCTTTAGCTTGTGTATTAAGTGGCATCTTTTTATATTGGAATCTACTATTGCGACTTTTATCGTAAGTGCTTTCCGCACCCTTAACACCTTCGTCTTGATAAATACCGTAATCTGCCATATAAAATTCTAAACTAAAACTATTTGGACTTACGTTTAAATCATATCCCAAGCTTCCCTCTAAGTCCCCACTAGACGAACCCGTAATAAACTTATTGTTTCGGTGTCTACGTAAGTTACCCTTTGATTGCTTAATAACGGATTTAGCAAATATTTCTAAAGCTTGTTTTGTTTGTTCAAATGTCATTAGTCGCAAATTGTCATATCGTTTTGTATTACTACATCAAAGGACGCAGTCCAACCCGCTAGTTTGTTTTCAAACCTATCCACAAACGGCTCACAACTTACGTCGGATTGCACTTGATACATTTCCGTATATAAGTCTCCCCTTTGTAAATCGTTTATTACCCTTGTAAGTAAAGCTAATTGTGTATTTAATACGTCTTGTTCGTTGTCGTTTCCTACAAACACATCGGTGACCTTATCGTTAGATATATCAACTATGTCCATTGCAAGAATAGATATATTAAAGGTTGTTGTTTTAGTTCCTACGATAGCGTTGTTTACTATCACATGGGCAAGCGGGAATATGCTTTGTTTATCTAAATCAACATCGTCTATTGAACCAAAAGAAACCGTATTAACAAAAGGCTCTTCTTGTAGTTTTGTTTTTAATTTATCCGTTACGTTGTAAAACCCTTTCATTTCCTTTTAATTAGTTTTTTTTCTAGTTCTAACTTTTCTTTTTCAAATGCTAAAAACATCAAAGACTTATGTATGTTTAAGTTGGTAACCTCATCGAACTTGGTAATATCCCCTTTAGCGATTCCGTAAATTGACTGATACCAACCCCACTTTGTTCCAAAATTAGCCGTTGCTCCGTAGTCAGGTTCTCCCCCATCTCTTTGCTCAAATAACTCAGGGTAGTTTGTAGTAATTCGTTGCTTAAATTCCAAAAAAAAACAAGACCCCCCATAACAACATCTAAAGGCATATCTTTGAACGTATCGGCTTTGTCTTGGTTTGTGTAATCTTCTATTTGATACCTATGGTTCTTTTGTATTGTAATCGGTCTATAAAGAACACTCATTGCCTTATGCATTGTTTCCCAATCGGACAAAGTATTATCAAGGTCTATATATTCGCCTAAACTAATATCGTCAAGCTTTGGTATAAAACCGTATTCTACGCCCTTTAATTTAAAGATAGGTATAAGGGGTGTCTTTTGATTAAACATCCCGTTAAGGTCGTTTATAATAGCTTGTACGTCCGTAAATTTAATTCTTGCAATATCCTTTAAATCAAGGTTGCAAAATATCTCTACCATCTTATGCAAAAGGAAATTGCTATTGCTGTTTTCTTCCGTATTTAACTTTGCAAACTTTTGATATTGTTCTAATGTAATATCCGATAAGCTTTCGGGTACGTAAATGTTTACTTTCATATTAATACAATAAAATTTATTAGATTATGTATAACAAAAAAGGGTAACATCTCTGCTACCCCTTAACCAAACAATCAAACGAAAAATTATTTCTTTAATGCAATATACAAATAATCGTATAGTTCATGTACTTTTTTTGAATATTTTAATTGTCCCGATTTATTTTGTTTATATACTTCTTCGCCTAACTGCTTGTTTCCGTCAATGTCTATTTCTATTTTAATATCGGATTTAGCTTTGCGTTCCATGACATACGGATATATAAATATGTTATTATCCCAACACCACTTTCTTTTAATATAATGTTCTACAAATTCTTTATTTAATACCATATCCAAAATAATACTTTAACAAATACAAAGATACTTATGTAGATACCCATTAGAAATAAACTAAAGTCTTTTGCAACTTTAAGTATTGTTTTACGATTGTCCTTTGCGGTTATATCTTTCCAAATAATTATAAAGTCTTTTTTCATGTTTTGTGTATTTAAAAAGGGGCATTGCTGCCCCTTGTTGTTTTACTTTTCTTTTTTCCAAATTTTTATGTGTGATTGTTCTTGATATTCATTCCAAATCTTTTTTTAATTATTATCGTAAATTGTAGTTAATTTATGCTGTAGAGTTATTAATTCTTTTATTCTAAGTTCAGCTTGGTCTGCTACAGTCTCTTTACCGTAAATAACTGTGTCATCTTTTAGGTCGTTTGTCGCTTCAACTATTTCATTCTCTGTATAACTGAGTAATTTTAATAATTCTTTTTTTGTGATTTGTGTAGTCATAATTTCTATTTTTATTGTTTTATGATGTAAATATATAACCTTTTTTTTAATAAACAAATAATAAACAATTTATTTTTAATAAATATGATATTCGCCCCTATGTTGATTATCTAGTGTATCGGTTAATACATATCGACAAGCATCTATGCAATCGGGATGTTCGCCCGTTGGTTTTGGTAATGTGTTACCATCCTTATCCTTTGCCCACACATATCCTTGTAATTCCCTTTTTAGGTTTCGGCTTTTACTTGTAATGTATATTTCGTTTTGATTTATTAGGTTGATTCCAAAGTTTACACTATCACGACCTTTTGCACATGGGTATATATTATGTCCATCACGTCTTAATGTTTCTATTGATTTGGGTTCAGCACTATCGGCAATTATATTTTCTTTTATGTTGTTTTGTTTTAAAAATAAACTCACATCCCTTAACACTACATTCGATTTATAAAACACTTCATCGAATATATAAGCATCATTCCATTTGTAAAGTGAAATAATTACATGAGGGTCAACATATCCGAAGTCCATGCCATAAGATAATAGTCTTGCATCTTGTGGTATTGTATCTATTTCTTTCCAATCGGGTATACACACCCCCTCTAAACTTCCAATTTCCCCATCAAGGTAAACACGGCACCAATTCCTCCAATAGGTAGATGTCTTTCCTTTGTCCCTTGCTTTTAGTAATTCCTTTACTATGCTTTGTGGTAAGCTATCGTTGTCTTTATAAGTAAGTGTAACAAAATCCGTGTCGGGTTGTCCTATTAGTTCTTTATCTACCCAAAACAAATTAGTCGGATTATAGTCTAACCATATATTTCCCGATGTTCTTATTGCTAATTGTTGGTAAGAATCAAAGGGTATATTGTTACACTCATTAATAAATATATCGGTACGTCTAGCACCTCTTAGTTTATCGGGTTGGTCTGTACTAAAGAACTCAATATAACTTCCATTTGTAAAAGTGTACTTTAAGGTACTTTTATTGAATTGACTATCCTTATACCTATGCAAACCCTTTAAGATGCCTAAGAAGTCCTTTAAAGCACCTCTACGCAAGTGTGGTATGCTTTCGGATACTACGCTTACTTCCTTACCTTCATTTATAATTGCATAATCTATTAATATAGTAAGAATACAAATAGTCTTACCCGCCGAAGTGCCACCACGTACTATGCGTGTTCGGTTCTTTAGTTTTCGTAATGTAGTAAGTGCTTTTGTTTTTTTTACGTGCATACTAATCTACAAACAACGGAATGTCCTCGTTGATTGTAATATCCCTTGTTTCCCTTGGTTTCCCTGCATAGTAATTGTAAAATAATTGTACGTATTTAAAATCGCCTTTTTCAACACCGTCTTTTAATGCCATGAATGCGGAATCTTCTAATGGCGATAATTTCTCTATTAGGTTTATTTCGTCGGATTTAGACTTACGCCCCGCACCTTTTCTTTTGCCACCGTGTTTCATCTTGATAAAACTTGATTATTCATATATACAATAAAAAAAACTATTCTTTGTTAAAAAACAAAGCTATTAATAAGGTAACAATACCAACAATATATATAAATGCAAATACTTCAGACATCGTATAATCTATAATATACCGTTAGTTCTTCATTTTTTTTTATAGGTCTTATCGTGTGTAATATTCCTATATCTTCTTTGCTTACAATATAGCAATTTGGTTTATTACTATGGTTAAGAAATCCCCCTAGTGGTGTCCTTATTGGGTTTATTGTATAGTAATGTGTTTCGCCTAGTATTTTACCCGCCTTAATCGGTTCGGTTGTAAATACCCCTAATCCATGTATCTTGCTTTTTTTTATAGTAAGACATTCTTTAAGCGGTTTATACATTTACCTTTTCTTGTAAGTTCTTATTTATGTGATTATATAGGGTTCGGTTTACTTGTAATACCTGTCTATGTTCAATAAGTAACTTAGTAAATTTGTGTTTGTAGTAATTTAGGTCTTTATGTTTAAGTGTTAATTTTAAGTTGATTCTTATTTTAAATTCTATGTCGTTATATAGTTCTTTATATTGGTCGTCGTATCTTGTTAACACTTCGTTGTAAAGTTTTATACCGTGTAATACCGAGGCATGGTCACGCCCTACTATCTTACCTATTTCATATAAAGTTGATGTTGTGTATTTCTTACACAATGCAAATAATACCGCCCTTGTATAAACTAAATGTTGTAATCTACTATTTGTATTTAATTTAAGTTTAGTTTTATTTTCTATTAAATTTTTAATTTCTTGTATTTTCATATTCTTTTATTGCTTTTTGTATTCCTTGACACGCTTCGAAATCTTCTATATCTTCGTACATTCTTAACGTTTCTTTCATTTCTTGCATACTTACACCATGTTGAAAATCTATAAGTGCAAGTAAATAAAATTCATTAACGGTTTGTTTATCCACTTAATGTTTCTTTTTTAAAGTCTTTTAAGTTAAATATAACCCTTGGTTTTTTTCCTTTGGTTTGAAAGTATTCTTTTTTCATTAACTCCCTTAAATCCTCATGGTATATTACATTGTCACTTAGACACCTTATAAATAAATATGGTATAATGTTCGTTTGTCTATATAATTCTAATCTTGCTTTTATTTGCCACATTGGCAAACCATGCCCGTCGAAAGGTGGGGATAAATATTTTTCTTGTGTTTTTACTTCGGCACAATAGTAATTATTGTTATAATTAAACATTAAATCAATTTGCATGAAATTAATGCCTTTTTGACTTAGAAAGTTTCTTATTTCACTTTCGCCGTCGTAACCTATTTTTATTTGTTCTAAGTTTTCTTTAAACCAACTATGTTTTTCAACTTCCCCAAATATGTTTATTTGTTTCATTGTTTTTTGAATATTAATATGTTTTGATGAACTTTTACAAGCTTTTTACTTTTCATATTACCATTAACCCTTAACGGAGCACTTGCAAGGGAATTTAATAATATGGCTTCGTTGTAAAATTTCATTCCACATTTTTGAAAAGCTTTTATTGTGTCGGGAACGAAACCAATATAGTTGCCTTTTTTGTCACGTACTTCCCCAACAACAAAACACGCAAAAGAATCTTTTTTTAACAACCTACAACTTTTTAAAATTATACTTTCGTAAGCTATTAAAAAATCGTTGTAGTTCATATTAGATATATCCCCATCCAAATCACTATACACCTCTAAGTTTGCGTAGGGTGGACAACTAAATAAAAAATCATATCTATTTTTAAAATCATCTAATACTTTGTTACTATCCCCCACATACCATTGTGGTTGGTTGTTTAATTCTAAAATATCTAAACCCTGTTTCCTATTGCTATTTACTTGTTCTTGTCTTAGTTCAACACCCGTGTAATTGTAATTCATGTAATTAGCAACAACACCCCTCACACTACCCCCCGCAAATGGGTCTATAATATTACCATCTTTAGGGCAAAACCAATGATATATTAATTCGCATAATGCTGGGTCAAATATAGATGTATCGGACGGTAAATTTTTACCGCTTTCTTTACTTTCTTTCCTTTTTTTATCGCCCCAAGCTTTCATGTGAAAAGCGGTTGCATCCCGCCCAAGTTCACTTTTTATACCTATCTTTTTCCATAAGTTTTTTCTTCTTTGCCAATTACCACTTTTACTATCTAAAACACTAAAAGGTGGTTCAATAAATTTATCCCTTAAAAGCGGGTTATTGCTTTCTAATTCGCCAAAAATATCAATTTGTTGCATTGTCGTTTTATTGTGTGTTGCCTACTCTTTTAGGTTTTCGGCTTACCCTTATAATATACCACGCATTACGTATTGGTCAATGTCGTTATCTTCTACAAAAAAGTACTTGTATAAATCGATACCTTGTCTAAATTTATCTTTGCCCCTTTCTATAAATTCATCACTTGCTTCAAATATTCCTATGTCACAACTTCCTTTATCTATAACAAGGAACGTTACTTTACTAGCTTTAAATAAGTTTTTATATATGTAGGCTTGTAAATCGTAACCGTATTTGTCGGCACTATATCTAAAAGAAGATAGTTCGCTAGATGTTTTTAAGTCTATTAAGTGGTCGCCTTTTAAAATGTCCGCCTTACCCCTTACCGCAAAACCTTCAACCATTTCTATTGCGGGAACCTCAAACTCCGATTTGTTTAATAGTTTAATCGCAGCTTCATTTCTAAGTAAAGCGTCCGTTAGTCTTTCCGCTTGTTGCTTTTCTTTTTCTAAATAAACCTCTCCGTGTTCGCTAAGTGCTTCTTTATAAACTTTGCTATTCTTAGATGCAATATCTAAAAAGTGTATCTTATCAATCTTTTGTGGTTCCAATACCATCCAATGTAAAAGCTTGCCTTGACGTAACGCTGGCGTATCAAGATTATTACCGTATGTCATTATGTTTCTATATGACTTAGGGCTTTTAAGAAGTGTCTTTATGCTACTACTACTTAATGCGTGTTTGTTAAGATGTCCATAATAAAATTCATCCGAAACCATTTGGGTAAGTATTTCTTCTTTTCCCCAATGTTCCCCGTTTAGTAGTGTTATCATATCCCAATCATTTCCATGTCGTCTTCCTCCCTGCGTTGCAATTCTATTTTGCACCTTGCCCGAAAAGAATTAAGATGTTTAGGATTATTACTAATGTTAATTAGTTCTTGTGTGGTATAACTTCTATAAAATAGTTCTTCGTAACTGTACATATATTTTGTTTTATGTTACGAATATACTTATTAATATTTAATTAACATCTTCTTTTTTAAAAACTTTTTTTTCTAGCTTTTCTATTTTGTCTAATGCAACCACTAAAGCTTGTTGTGCAATCTTTAAATCGTTTTGCATTTTAATTAATTTACTTTCTTTCATGTTCGTAGTTGTTGTTGTATATCTATCTAAATTTTCGTAATATTTACTTACACTATCCCCCATAGACTTTTATTTTATTTTTTAATTTAAGTATTTCTTTTTCTAGTTCTTTAATCTTATTTTCGGCGTTCGTTGCCCTTTGGATTGCACGAAGTTTGTCTGCACGATATTCGTTTACCGTGTGATTAAAATATAGTTCATTTGTATATATTTCCGTAACGTAATAATTAATATCTATAAGCGTACCCATTAAATCATTAACGACATCGGTTCGCTTTTTCTTTTGCCACTCAAGCAAAGTATTAGCTATTATGTCAAAGTTGTTTAAGTAGTTTATATGTTTTAAGTTGTGTGCTTTTTTATTCATTAAAATTTACATTTAGAACAATTAAAGTATTTTCCTATTTCATTGATGTAAGATATAAAATTTTTTGGTTTTTTAAAATAAGTCCAATTTCCTTTGTAATATCTAGCGGACACAAAACACTTTTCTAATGGTATATTAGTCTTGTCGTCTTTATATTCGTGTTCTACTTTTAAAGCAATACCACCTTCGCCCCATTTATCTATTATCCTTTCTAATATTAGCTTTTGACCCGTTGGTATTTTGTTATACTTTCTTTTTACTTCGCCAAGTATTAAAACATTATCGTCAAATTCTAAAACAAAATCAACATCCGATGGGTGCATTTTGCCATTTTGTACACCCGTAAAATCTATAACTTGTTTTATTTGGTTTCTATTTCTTATTAAACTATCCAAGATATTCTTTGTAAATACGTTCTAATCTTTTAAACACTCCATTTAAAAAACATGACCCGCAACTTGTTAATTCTCTTTTGTCTTTAAATACCCTATTATAGATATCTAATAATTCGGTTTGTTCAATAGGTGTAATTTGATTCTTTTTACTTTTAAATATTTTTGATAAATAATTAAATTCATCTTCCGTTAAGCACAAAGGTCTTTCGTAAGGAAATAAGTAATTCAGCTTATCTTTACGTTCGTCGCAACCGCAGTCTTCGCCTGCTAAAAACTTAACCGCCTTTTTAATACCCGTTGCCTTGGTTATTTTCTCGACCGTATCGCCGACACCTTTACTTGCTTTCGCATGGTTCTTTTTCCATGCCTTATACTCTTTGCTTCTTTTGTCTCCTTTAAATTCTGTCATAATCGTTATTTTTAAAATCCTCGTAATCTTCTTTAAATAATTCTTTTAATTCTTGTTTACACTTTTTTAATGTGTTAAATATACTTACCCAACTTATGTTAGTTTCTTCGGCTATTTTTCTAATACTCATATCCGTATCCCTATACAATCTAAAAAGCGTTTTATCATACCATCGCCATTTGTCTATGTGGTCATCTATTAATGTATATATTTTATTGTATCCTATTTGTTCATCCATTTCCGAATCGTCTGCAATTTGCGTGTAATCTTCTTCGTCATCAAGTCTAACCTTTTTGACTTTATTTTTAGCGTTACAATATTGTAAAAAAATACTACGTAAAGTAAAATAAACATACCCCCGACTAACAACACCATTATTAATAATTTTTGTTTCATTAGCATACTTATATAAAACCTCGTACATCTGTTGTACTATATCTTCGGCATAATCATATTCGCCAAATGAACGAACAATTTGTATCCATTCTTTATGCCGTTGAGCCACCTTACTTAACCACTCCGCTTCTCCCACAATACATTAACGCTAATAAAAAAGATTAAACATTGTAACGTATATTCTGTTACCTCCTCATTTTCTTCGTTTATGTATGTTTCGTTGTGTACTAAAGCACCCGCCATAAATCCCTTGATGGGACTTAATATTATTTCGGCGTTTACCGATAAACCTATTATAATAAATAAAAAGCCTAAAAGCATAAGCATAGTAAATAATTGTATAATCGGGTGTGATAAGAATAAAGTTGCGTCCATTAAAATTTAATTTTTTCTAAAGGTTTTTCATGTATTATATCTTTACCCATAAACTCAAACCCAACATTATTTAATGCCATTCGTAATTTAATTGGTTGTTCGTAAGGCGTACATCGACCGCCCGTTTCGGTTTCTTTTATCTTTAATACGTTTATATGACTAAACATCCATTCATTCGGATGGCTTGTCATCCTGTGAATACAAACCACATCGTCGGCTCGGTTACCAAACGCACCACCTCCTTCAACATCTGACATATTTAAAGGTCTTACCATTCCTTCGTAATCATGTCCACTTGCATACACCTTACGCATCGCATCCGTTACACCGTGACAATTTACCCATATTGCAATTTTTTCTTGTCTTGAAAATAATCTAAGTTCGGTAAGGCAATAGTAATTATATTCGTAACCGTTGTATTGTTTCGCCAATCTTGAATCCCTAGCTAAACTATTATATGGGTCTATAAGTAAACCTTGATAATCCCATGCGTCTTTTATTGCTTTAGCTTCTTTTAATAATTCAACATAAGTATATATTTTGTCAGCATCAATTATTTTAAAATGATTATCCGCCCAACTAATTGATTTAGTTATTAAATCTTCGCTTGCCGTGTGTATTGGCTTACCCATTTTAAATTCTATTATTTTACGCACAATACTTTGCGGTGTGTTTTCACTACTAAATATTAAAAACCTAAGATTGTGTTTTATTGCCCATAATGTAAACAAATAAACTAAGACCGTTGTTTTACCTACGTTACTATGTCCAATCGCTAAATTTAAACTGCCTTCACTATACTTTAATCTTAAATATTCGTCTATTTCGGGTATCCCTATTTTTAAACCTTCTTTTACCCTACCGTGTTTAATGTCAAATATTCTATCTTTTATTTTATTGCTTTGTGCTATCACCTAATTTCGTTTATGTTTAGTTCGTATTTAATTTTTTCTTTTGGTATATTACGTATTTCTTCTTTGTATTCATATCCTAATATAGGGTTTATATTATAATTCCAAAAATCGCTAGGAAATTTATCCCCTTGCTTTAGTTTTTTTAAAGACATAAATATAAAAAAAGGGGGTCGAAACCCCCCCTTAATTAAAATGGTAAATCAACCGTTGTTTCTCTTTCAGGGTTTTGTTGCAAGTTCGTTACTTCATTGTTTAATATTTGTGCAACTTTCCAACCAACTATATTATTATAATATTTACCGTTGTATTCATTACCCCTTAAATTAATACCTACCGATACTTTTTCATTTATTTTAAACTTTTTAAGTATATCTATTTTGTCGTTTAAAAATTCTATTGCAATGTTTTGTGGGTATTTGGTATCTTCGTCAATCGTCAATACCATTTGTTGTTTAGTTAGCTTATCGCTTACTTTTACGGGGTCAATAATGTGTTTAATAGTTCCTTGTAAATCCATATCTTAATTTATCTTATTTAATTCTTGTTCTACCTCTTTACTCACTTTGTATTTGTTTCTTATATCCTTTACCGCATAACCTTTTTTAATAAATTCTATTGCTACGTTAAAGTCGGGTGTGTTTTTATTTAACCACTTTTTGTCTGGGTCTGCAACCTTTGGTATTTCGGGCAAACTATTTAATTGTTCGCCACCTAATACATATTGCTCAAACACCTTTGCGGTTTCAATAATTTGTTCTTCGTTCCAAGCATCCTTTTTAGAATACAAGTCCGTTGCCCTATTAAGGGAACTTTGTCTAATTATGTAAAGTTGTGTCTTGTCCATATCGGATACCGTTTTGAATGTTTAATTGATTTTTAAGTAATCTGTTTTCCTCTCGTAGTTCCAAGACCTCGCCTTGAAGTTCTACTATTGTATTGTGTTTCATGCGACTAAGTTAATAAAAAAATATTTAACAAAAAAAGGGTAGCCTAAACCACCCTTTACACACATAAAACAATAAAACTTCAAATAAGTAATTTTAGTTTAGAATTGTAATTGTCAATCATATCCTGTATGTCTTGACTAGAAAACTTAACTAATTCCTTACTTTTCAAATATAAATCATTTGCAAGTACCGAACCAAGGAAAAGTGAATATTTATATTGCTCACCACTTTTAAACATATTGCAACCAACACACTGTGGTTTTACGTTGTTTTCGTTCCACCTAGTTGAATAGTGTTTACGTGACATAAAGTGTCCCGCCTGTATATTTTTCCAATGAAATTGTTTATTGCAAGTTATACACGTACACATACCCCTACCATCTGCATTACTCAATCTTATATATTGACTAAATACTACATCTAGTTTTTTGATTAATTTACTACGTGTTGGTTTTTTTGCAGTTTTAGGCATTGGATTATATGTCCATGTGGTTCAATAGCATTTTACCCGTACGTTCATCAATACCTTTTATTTGCTTATACAAGAATTTACTATCAGACTTAACCTTAGTTTTTTCGGTTTTTGTAGAATCAATACCTAAATTAGTATATTGGTTTGCATCTAGTTCTAGTAATAAATCGGTACGTTCTTTAATACTTAGTGCAAAATCTTTAGCAATTTTTTGTGCTAAATTTCTTATAGTTAAATCTTCATTCATAGTAAAATAATTATTAATAGTTAAACATTATATCCCACTAACCCGCCAAAGTTAGTTTTTTTTTTAGACAATTTCAAGTTTTGGTTAACAACTTCTACTTTTTACCTTGTCCTTTATATTTCTTTTTGTAAAATTTACTTGATTTTAGCATACTTG
>Ga0209232_1000496_pt1 | contig 23982 bp, 22 predicted proteins | sample ETNvirenome_2_60_FD_184066 | JGI IMG/M metagenome (GOLD analysis project Ga0209232, IMG submission 184066) | Marine viral communities from the Pacific Ocean - ETNP_2_60 (SPAdes) (version 2) | ecosystem: Environmental > Aquatic > Marine > Oceanic | place: Pacific Ocean | collected 2013-06-22
CTGCGCCCGCCGACACGACGACAACCGAAGTGCCTGACGAATCAGCGCCGTCCGAAACGGCCGATGCTGCAATCGCCCCGCATCGCTTCGCCCCCTGGGCGGGCAAATGGACGGGGGTCGAGGGCATGTATGTCACGATCACGACGGCCGAGCCGGGGAAATACAAGCTGGAGATGCAGTCGGACCTCGACACCAAGGGGACGTATGATGGCAGCGACAGCGAGGGCGGCATCGCTTTCAAGCGCGGCGCCGAGACCCTGACGCTGGCGGCATCGACCGGCGATGCGACGGGCCTCAAATATCTGGCGGGCAAGAAAGATTGCCTGAAGGTCAAGGATGGCGAAGGCTATTGCCGCGATTGATTTCCTAGATCTTTCGTCATTGCGACCCCGGACTTGGTCCGGGGGAAGCAATCCAGAGTTGCGTAAACCGCTCTGGATTGCTTCGCTGCGCTCGCAATGACGATAGGGGAGGGGCGGAATGGACCAAATCAGCGTTGCTACGGCAACGGACCAGCCCGCGCTGATCGAAACGCTCGCGCAGGCGTTCCAGACCGACCCCGCGCTGTCATGGATCTTGCCCGACCCCGCCCACCGCGCGCGGGCGCTGCGCGGCTTGTTCCGCACCCTTGTTCCCGCTGATATGCGCGCCGGGGTGGCGCTGCGGGCGAGCGGCGACGAAGCGGCGGCGCTGTGGCGCGCGCCGGGGCAAGCGCATGGCGGCACGCTGGAATTCCTCCGCACCGTCGTGCCGCTGATCGCGACCTTCGGCACCGACTTGCCGCGCGGGCTCAAGGTGCAAAGCGGCATTGACGCGCACCGTCCCGCGGGACGCTTTTGGTATCTCCATTATGTCGGGGTGCGCACCGCGCATCAGGGCAAAGGTCACGGCGGGCGGATCATTCGCGCGCAAACCGCGGTCGCCGATACCGAAGGGCTGCCGTGCTGGCTGGAAACCGCAACGCCCGCGAATGTCCCACTTTATGAGCGGCTGGGCTTCGTCACGCAGGTCGAATGGGACGTGGCGGGTGGCGGGCCGCATTTCTGGGGGATGATGCGGCCGACTGCCGCTTGAATAATCCCGCCACCGCTCTACGACTTGGCGCGGTGAGCGACATGCAATGGCCATCGAGCGCGGACGAGGCGCGAACCCGACTGGTGGCGGCGCTGACCGCGGTCGGGCGCGGCGATCGCGCGGCGCTGCGCCAGGTCTATGACATGACAGCCGCGAAACTATTTGGAATTTGCCTCCGTATCTGTGGCGAGAGGGCCAGCGCGGAGGATGTTTTGCAGACCGTCTATATCAAGGTGTGGGAGCGCGCAGGGCAATTCGATGCCACGCGCGCCAGCCCGATCACCTGGCTGTCGACGATCGCGCGCAACGGCGCGATCGACTGGCGGCGGTCGGTTGCTGGCCGGGCGGTCCGTGATACCTTGCCCGAACAGGCGGCCCTTGCGGTGGCCGACGACAGCCTACGCGCCGACCAGTCGCTGGCGGCGGCTGAGGAGGGCGAGCGGCTCCACCACTGTCTGGATGAACTCGAGGGCCGGACCCGCGCGTCCATCCGCGCCGCCTTTTTCGATGGCGCTACCTATGCCGAGCTGGCGGCGCGCGAGAATGTGCCGTTGGGGACGATGAAAAGCTGGATACGGCGCGGGTTGCTGCGCCTGAAGGATTGTCTTGGCGATGGATGACCATCTGACGCCCGCCGAGGAGCGCGACGCGCTCGCCGCCGAACTTGCGCTTGGCCTGCTCGAAGGGCAAGCGCGCGCCGATGCGCTGCGGCTATCGCTCAGCGATCCCGAATTTGCGGCGCTGGTCGCGGCGTGGGAGGCCAAGCTGGCGCCGTTGCACGGCGAATGGGTCGATGCTCAGCCCGGCGATGCGGTGTGGGACGGGATCGAACGGCAGCTGGTGGATGCGCCCGCCGACAAGGTTACGGCAATCGAGACCCGACTGCGCCGCTGGCGCGCCGGGGCGCTGGTCTCGGGTGCGGTCGCCGCGGCACTGGCGTTCGTGCTGGTCACCCAGCCGGTACCAGCGCCCATGCCCGCCGCGCCGCAACTCGCGGTGGCGCGGATCGAAAGCGATGCGGCGGGGCCACTGGTGCTGGCGCGCTATGACCAGAGCAATGGGCTGATGCAGCTGCGCATCCATGGCTTTAAGCCTGGGGCGCTGGCCCCCGAATTGTGGGTCATTCCCGAAGGCGGCGCGCCCGTCTCGCTTGGGCAGATCGGCCATGCGGGCAAGGCCGAAATGACGATGCCGCCGCCGCACCGCCTGTTGATGACCGAAGGCGCGACGCTGGCGATCACGATGGAGCCGGTGTCGAAGACGCCGCATTCAGCACCGAGCGGCCTCGCGGTCGCGTCCGGAAAAATCATCACAATCTGACGCTGCTGTGCATCCGCCGCTGGGGGACCGCCGTAGCTGCGGCGCATCCCGCATTTCCGGGCTGCCAGAAACCAGAGGATTGTATGATGAAACTTTCCAAACTCTCCGCGTCGCTCGCTGTTTTGATGATGGTTGCCGGGGGCGGCGTCGCGCTGGCCAACCCGATGGTCGGCGGGGCCGCGATGTACGAAACCAAGAACATCGTCGAAAATGCCGTCAATTCAAAGGATCACACGACGCTGGTCGCTGCGGTGCAGGCTGCCGGGCTGGTCGATACGCTCGCCAGTCCCGGGCCTTTCACCGTCTTTGCCCCGACCAACGCCGCGTTCGGCAAGCTGCCCGCCGGCACCGTCGACACGCTGCTGAAGCCCGAGAATAAAGGCACGCTGACCGCGGTGCTGACCTATCATGTCGTGCCCGGCACGCTGACCGCCGCCGACCTGGCCGCCAATGCCAAGGCCAATGGCGGCAAGGCCGTGCTGACCACGGTGCAGGGCGCGACGCTGACCGTGTGGGGCAAGGATGGCAAATGGTATGTCACCGACGCCAAGGGCGGCAAGGCACAGATCACCATCGCCGATGTCCGGCAGTCGAACGGCGTGATCCACGTCGTCGATGGCGTATTGCTGCCGGGCTGAGACCCCTTTCCCCGGCACAGGTGCGGTCCGTCCACTTCCCTCCCGGGACGGGCCGCATTGTGCCAACCTTTTTCGTCTTCAGAAATCAGCGAACCGCATCGTGATTTTCCCGGGATCAGGACGCCGGGCGCGTGGCGGTGAACGAAAAGGCGATATCGACGGTCCCCGCGATCACGTCGGTAGCAGCCCATTCGCCCTGCCCGACGCCGAAAGCGGTCCGATCGATAAGCGCGGTTCCGGCGACACGCGCCCTGTCACCGTCGATGCGCAGCGTGAAATGCAGCGTCGCCGGCTTGCTGACGCCACGCAGGTCGAGCGACCCGCGCGCTTCATGGCGATCCCCGCCCAGATGTCGGATGTCGCGCGCCATGAAGACTGCACTTGGATGAGCGCTGGTATCGAAGAAATCGCTGCCTTTTAGCGTATCATCGCGCTGGCCCTCGCCGGTGTCGGCGGATGCGAGATCGACGGTGACGCGTATCTGCGATTTGGCGAGGTCATCAGGGCTGAAGCGGATGGCGGCACGCCAGCGGTCGAAGCGGCCGTCGACTGCTTCGCCGTTCCAGCGGGCGGTGAAGCCGAGGCGCCCGCCCGACGCGATCGTCCAGTCCGCGAGCGGCTGGGCCGCATCTTCCGGCGCGACCTCTTCGGCTGGCGCGGCCTTGTCGCTTTCGGCGGCGGGGATCAGAGCCGTGGTCGGCGCCGCGGCGGCCAGGGGCGGCGCTGTTTTTCTGGCGACGGGAGGGCGAGCCTTGTCGGGGTAAACCATCTGGCCGGCGGCAAATGCGGCTACGACGAGCAGCAGCGCACCGACCGCGACGCCGACGGCCTTGCCGTGCGCGAAGGGGATGACCCGCTGGAGTTCGGGTTTGCCAAGCAACCACTGATGGCGAAGCGCGCCCGCAATGTGGAGGACGAACAGTCCGATCGCGAGCCACGCCATGGCGCCGTGGATCGCCTCGGCCGGTTCGTGCCAACTGCGACCGACGGGCAAATGGGGCCAAGGAATGATCCCGTAAATTAGGGTCGGGACCTGAATGCGTGCGGTCGACACGAGCAGCCATCCCGTGATCGGGCCGAGAATCATCACGAGATAGAATAGCCAGTGGACGATGCTGGCCGACGCGCGCGTCCAGGTCGGCCCTTCTGACGCGGGCGGACGGGTTGCAAACAGGCGAGCCGCAAGACGTGCGAGGCTGAGCAGCAGGATCGAGATGCCTACTGACTTGTGCAACTGATAGCGTGCGAACAATTCCGGACTGCTGTTGCCTTCGAGCGCCCAGCCGAGCGCGATTTGGAACGCCAGCAGCAGGGCGATGAGCCAGTGGAGCGTGATGGCGGTATAGCTATAACGCTGTGCTGGCATGATAATCTTTCGCGATGAGGGTGTCAGGATTTGTGGCTCATTCTATCGGATGCCCCAATCATGTCGAAGGTGGACGACCGCGTCGGCGACCGCCGTCAGTCGTCGAACCCAACGAAGCGCGCCGCGGTTTCGACGCTCTTGCGGTTCGATACCACCGCATTGGCGGGAAAGCCCTCGTCGGGCCAGCCGAGCGCGACGCAAATCATGATCACCTGATCGTCGGGGATTTTGGCGTGTTCGCGCACCACCGGGCTTTGCATGATGCCCTGGCTGTTGATGACACAGCCCAGCCCGCGCGACCAGGCCGCGTTGACCAGCGCGTTGGTGACGGCGCCGCAGTCAAAGGGCGCGATATCGCTACCGAGCAGGACGCGGTCATAGGTAACGACGATGCTGACCGGCGCGTCGAACTGGCGAAAACCGCGCAGCACCCAATCCTGCCGCCCGTCCTTGTCGTCGCGGTCGATGCCCATCGCGCCGAACAACTGCTTGGCGACCTCGATCTGGCGGCCGCGATGTTCGTCGGGGATTGTGGTGAAACGGCGAAACTCGCGGCTGTCGGGCGTGCCTGCCAATATGCCGTCGGTGTTGCCGCGGCGGATCGCATCGAGCGGCGCGCCGGTGACGACCGAGAAATTCCAGCATTGGTTGTTGAACGACGAGGGCGCGCGCATCGCGACCTCGATGATCTCGGCGATCAGGTCCTTGGGGACAGGTTTGTCGAGGAAGCCGCGGATCGAGCGGCGCCCCAGCACGACATCGTCAAAACCCACTGCCTCGCTCACGCGGCTTTCTGAAGCCCCAGCTCCAGCCGGCCCCAGATTTCGACAAGCGCGCTCGTCAACTCGCGCATCATCGCTTCGTCATGCGCCGGGCCGGGGGTGAAGCGGAGGCGTTCGGTGCCGCGCGGCACGGTCGGGAAATTGATCGGCTGGACGTAAACGCCATATTCGGCGAGCAGGATGTCGCTGATCTTTTTCGCGCGCACCGGGTCGCCGACCATCAGCGGCACGATGTGGGTGGTCGAATCCATCACCGGCAGGCCGGCGTCGCGGAAGCATTGCTTCAGATAGCCCGCATTAGCCTGCTGCGCCTCGCGCTCCACGCTCGAGCTTTTCAGATGGCGGACGCTGGCGAGCACCCCGGCGACGAGCACCGGCGACAGGCTGGTGGTAAAGATGAAGCCCGGCGCATAGCTACGGATGACGTCGATGATATTCTTGTCGGCGGCGATATAACCGCCCATCACGCCGAACGCCTTGCCCAGCGTACCCTCGATAATCGTCACGCGGTCGGCGGCTTCGTCGCGGTCGGTGATACCGCCGCCGCGCGGGCCGTACATGCCGACGGCATGCACTTCGTCGCAATAGGTCAGCGCGTTGTACTTGTCGGCCAGATCGCAGATCGCGTGGATCGGGGCGACGTCGCCGTCCATCGAATAGACGCTTTCAAAGGCGATCAGCTTGGCGGCTTCGGGATCGTCCTGCGCCATTAATTCTTCGAGGTGCGCCAGATCATTGTGGCGCCACACCCGCTTTTCGCAGCCCGAGTTGCGGATGCCCGCGATCATCGAGGCATGGTTGAGCTCGTCCGAATAGATGATGCAGTTGGGCAGCAATTTGCCGAGCGTGCCAAGCGTCGCCTCGTTCGAGATATAGCCCGATGTGAACAGCAGCGCGCCGTCCTTGCCGTGCAGGTCAGCGAGTTCATGCTCAAGGTCGATGTGATAATGGGTGTTGCCGCCGATGTTGCGGGTGCCGCCCGAACCGGCGCCGACGTCGTGCAGCGCCGCTTCCATCGCTTCGACGACCTTGGGGTGCTGGCCCATCGCCAGATAGTCGTTCGAGCACCAGACGGTGATCGGCTTCGGCCCGTTATGACCGGCAAAGCAGCGCGCGTTGGGGAAGGAGCCGCGGTTGCGCAAGATGTCGATAAAGACGCGGTAGCGCCCCTCTTCGTGCAGCCGGTCGATCGCGCGAGCGAAGATATCGTTATAGTTCAATTTCCAGCCCCGCAGTCAGGTGCCAAATCCAGGCATGTTTGCCGCTCCTTCAGGGCGACACTTAACAGGCGGGCCAATAACGGTGAATCGGGCTGAAATCCAGTGCGAACGATTCGCAAACTACTCCATCGATCTGTGTGATCGATGCGTTGCCACCCCCCTTATTGTCGCGTACCGGTCCGCCGACCTGCATTGCAACGACATCGAAATTGCGGTTGAGATCGTTTTTGACCATGCCGTCACGGCGCGGTTCGCAGGAGCCATCCTATGCGTTTGGTCACAATTGTCTCTCTGTCGATCGCCGCGATGGGGCTGAGCGTGTCCGCCTCCAAGCCGGCGCCCGCGCCGTTCGAGGGAACGTGGCTGCGGTGCGATACCAATGCCGGTTACCGCGTTTGTGGCTATGCCCAGACGACCCAGCGCGGGAAGCGCGTTTGCGGCGTCGAGGGTTATGTGGCGACAAACAGCTTCTACCACACCCGGTTCGTTGGGACCGCCGAAGGAACGTCGGCGCGGATCGATAAAATCTGTGGACGGCCCGGATCGGAAACCGACACCCATTGTGCCGATCAGGCGCCGCGCGACCTCGATCCGGGCGAAAAGGTCGGCTGGGGGACGTCGCGCAACAAATTCCATGTTTGCAAGGACCGGATTCACAGCAGACCCGGCGATCAGGTTTTCGATTGTGCGACGACGGTCCGCGATGCCGGGATGCCCAAAGTTCGTCGGCTACCCAAAAGCGACGGCCCGGACGAAATCGAGCGCGCCTGGCTGGCGTCCTGCACCGCCGGACGCGAATAGGGCGTCAGATCATCTCGATCCGGTCGATGCCATAGGGGGCCAGCGTTGCAAGCGGTGGTGGCGGGCGGTCGGCGCTGCGGGTAAACACCGCGAGGCCGGGGGTAACGGCGGCGGGCCATGGCTGGCCCTGTGTCAGATCGGCGATCCGCCGCGCGATGCCCCCGGCACCGTCGATCAATGTGACGCCCGGACCCGCTGCGGCCTGCAATTCCTCGGCCAGCAACGGGAAATGGGTGCAGGCGAGGACGATGACGTCGATCGCATCGCCGCCCGGTTGATAGCGGAGACCCGCAATCGCGCGGGCGATCACCGCGGGATCGACCGGCGCGCCGCGCAGCTTGGCCTCGGCGCCGGTGACCAGGCCGGGGCTGCCGTGGCGCAGCACGATCTTGTCGCCCGCAAACCGCGCGCTGAGGTCGTCGACATAGGGCTGGCGCACCGTCGCTTCGGTGCCAAGCACCCCGATGACGCCGCTCTTGGTCAGCGCGGCGGCGGGCTTGATCGCGGGGACGGTGCCGACGATCGGCAGGTCGAGCGCGGCGCGAACATGCGTCAGCGCGATCGTCGACGCGGTGTTACACGCGATCACCGCCAGCCGAGGCTGGTAACGTTCGACGAGGCGGCCGAGCAGCGCCGGGACGCGCGCCGCCAGTTCTGCCTCGCTTTTCTGGCCATAGGGCAGCCCGGCATAGTCCGCGGCATAGACTATTCGCGCGGTCGGCAACAGCGCGCGCGTCGGGCCAAGGACGGTCAGGCCGCCGAGGCCGGAGTCGAAGAACAGGATGGGGGCGTCGGGGGCGGGGGTCATGCGCGGCGATTAGCAGGCGCGGCGATCGCTCTCAATTGCTTACGGTCGCCCCCCAGCCGTCGCGAGGCGACGATGATGAGTCCATTCTGGCGATCAACAGCATCGAATCCGTTGCTTGCGCCCGCCAACTTCGCCACTATCGCCGCGAACGGAGCAAGGATCGCCATGACGACTTTATCGCTGATCGCCATGGGCTATCTGCTCGGCTCGATCCCCTTCGGCGTCATCCTGACCCGCCTGTTCGGTGCCGGCGACCTGCGCCAGATCGGGTCGGGCAATATTGGCGCGACCAACGTCCTGCGCACCGGGCGCAAGGGGCTGGCGGCGGCGACGCTGATCCTCGACGGCGCCAAGGGCGCGGTGGCGGTGGTGCTGGCGCGGCAATTCATGCCCGAACTGGGTGAACAGGGCGCGATGATCGCGGGCGCCGCGGCGATGATCGGCCATTGCTATCCGGTGTGGCTGAAGTTTCGCGGCGGCAAGGGGGTCGCAACCTTGCTCGGCCTCGCGCTCGCGCTGGCCTGGCCGATCGGGCTGGTCTTTGCCGCGGTGTGGATCGGCGCGGTGCTGTTGCTGCGCATTTCGTCGCTCGGCGGGATGCTGGGCGCGGTCGCGGCGCCGGTAGCGGCGCTGGCGCTCGGTTATCCAATCTATGCCATCGGCCTCGCAGGGCTCGCGGTCATCGTGCTGTGGCGGCACCGCGAGAATATTGCGCGGCTACGCGCCGGGACCGAGCCGCGGATCGGTGCCAAAAAGGACGGCCCGAAAGAGGTTGGCGGGGCATGACCCCAGCCGAACGGCTGGCGCGGCTGCGGCTGATCCGCACCCCGCATGTCGGCCCGGTCAGCTGGCACCAGCTGATGCAGCGGTTCGGATCGGGCGAGGCGGCGCTCGACGCGCTGCCCGACCTGGTGCTGCGCGGCGGGGCGGGGAAGGCGCGGATCGCCTCCACCGAAGTTGCCGAGCGTGAGTTTGCGCGCGCCGCCGAATTGGGCGCGCGACATATTTTCAGCGACGAGCCCGGTTATTCGCCGCTGCTGCGCGAGGTCGAGGGCGCACCGCCGGTGATCGTCGTGCGCGGCGATACCGCCATGCTGCGGCGGCCGTGTGTCGCGATCGTCGGCGCGCGCAATGCCTCGGCGATCGCGTGCCGTTTCGCGCGCCAGCTTGCCGCCGACCTGGCGGCGCGCGACGTCACGGTGGTCAGCGGGCTGGCGCGCGGGGTCGATACCGCGGCGCATATCGGCGCGCTCGGCGGATCGACCGTCGGGGTTATTGCCAGCGGCATCGACATCGCTTTTCCGCCCGAAAATGCCGCGTTGCAGGAAAAGATCGCGGCCGACCAGCTGCTGATCGCCGAACAGCCGCCGGGCAGCGAGCCGCTGGCGCGTCATTTCCCGTCGCGCAACCGGATCATCGCCGGGCTGGCGCATGGCACGGTGGTGATCGAGGCAGCGCCGCGGTCGGGGTCGCTGATCACGGCGCGCCGCGCGGGCGACTATGGGCGCGAGGTGATGGCGGTGCCAGGCTCGCCGCTCGACCCGCGCGCGCAGGGCTGCAATCTGCTGATCCGCGAGGGGGCGACGCTGATCCAGACCGTCGATGACGTGATCGAGGCGGTCGGATCGATCGACGCGCGCATGGTCCGCGAACCCGCGCGGCGCTACACCGCGGTACCGGCGTGCGGCGATGCCGGCGATGGCGAACGCCGGACGGTGATCGACCTGCTCGGCCCGACCCCGGTTGCGGTCGATGAACTGGTCCGCCAGTCGGGGCAGGCGGCGGCAACGGTGCAGCTCGTGCTGCTCGAACTGGAACTTGCCGGGCGCATCGAACGCCATGCCGGAGCGCGGGTCAGCCGCGTCTAGGGTCAGGACCCTAAGCCCGATCAGGGTACGAATTTCCGTTCGTGGATCCAGCGGGAGGCGATAAACTTGGTGCCGCTGGCGATCGGTTGGCCAGCATGTTCGGACATCGGATCGACGGCGCCATCGGGCAGCGTGTTGCGGAACAGGAGCAGATCCCCCTTGCGCCCTTTGACCTTCAGGCCGGTCTTGACGAACGCGGTTTCGCCGCCCCTGTAATCATGGTTGAGGTAGATGAGTGCGGTCAGGCTGCGCTGGTTTTCCAGCGTCGGGTTGTAATCATAATGGGCGCGATACTGCTGGCCCGGGCGATAGCGCAGCAACTGCATCGCCTCGCCGCGATCGGCATCGCTGTCCGCCACTGCGGCGATGCGGCGGTTGATCGCATGGATCACCGGATCCTCGATCAGCCAGTGGATGGTGAACTCGTCGCTGTCGCGAATCGGGTCGCGCCGCGTGCCGCCGCGACCATCGCGGATTTCGGCGGCGCGATAGCCGCGGCCACCCACATCGAGCAGATAGGCGCATTCGGCCGCGGTGCAGAAGCCCGGGAAGCGCACGGCATCGGGCGCCGTCGATAGCCGCTCGCCGTCACGCAGCTTTTCCGGGTTGCCGCCCGTCGTCAGTGCCATCCGCCCCAGCAGATCGATCTGGGCCTTGCGTCGCGGATCGATTGCGATTTCGCTCGCAAGCCGGGTCAGCGCGGTCGGCCAGTCGCGCGGTCCGGCGATGCCGCTGGCCATCAAATTGGTCGTCAGAACGCGCGCGGCGCGATGGCCGGCTTGCGCGGCCAGCGCAAACTGCTCGCGCGCCGCCACTGGATCGACTGCGATCAGCCCGCCGCCCCACAACATGCGACCCAGCGCAAACAGACCGTCGGGATCGCGCTGCGCCGCAAGCTGGCGGATCAGCAGCACGGCTTCGTCGCTGCGTCCGGCGCCCGCCAGTGCCTCCGCGCGGGCCAGGATCGGATGCGGTTGTTGGGGGCTATGCTGCGATGCCATGCGCCGCTCCTTAGCGCAGCACCATCGGCGATGACAATGTGATTGCCGCCATAGTCGGCTGGGCGCAATTCACACATGGTTCACCGCAGCGGTCGCAGGTCATGTCCGGGTCCGCATCAACCTTTGTAGCGAAAGTCGGGGAACCTCCATGAAAAGCAAGTTTCTGACATCGGCCACATTGTTTGCGCTCCTGGTGACTGGTGCCGATCCGGTGCCGGTTGCGGCGATACAGACGCGAGAAGGGCTGGGGCAAGGCTTCTGCCGCACCGCCGATCCGCTGCCGCGTCTCGATCCAGAAGCCCAGCAGCCGCGGCAACAAGCAAATGGCATCACCAAGACCAAGCGCGGCGGCGCGCGTGACCGCGATGCTTCGCTGGCATCGGAACCCGCGCCACCGCCTCCACCACCTCCTGCTTCGCCTCCGCCGCCGCCCCTGGCGTCGGCAGCACCGGGCTATGGCGATGTGGACGACGCGGCCGACGTTATCGTGTCGGGGTCGCGTAGCTCCCTCCCAGCATATGTTTCACCGAGCCCGGCGACCACGATCAGCGCCGACGACGCGGGCGAGGCACGATCGGTGGCGCCGCCGGTCACGAAGTCTTCGGCCGACGCGCGCATCGCGCCACCATACCCGCCGCGCCCTTATCCGCGCCCGCAGCCGCAGTCGGGCATCCTGACCGCCGGCGAGCATGACGATTTGCTCAATCCCGAGCTGTACGCCGCCTATGTCAACCGCAGCGGCGATCTGGGGCAGGAGGTCCGCAGTCTGCCGCGCGTCGACACGACGCGGGTCGTGACGGTGAAGGTCAACGACCGCAGCGGCCAGCCGATCCCTTTTGCCGACGTCGTCGTGACGTGCAGCGATGGCAACAGCATCACCATGGCAACGCAAGCTGATGGCAGCGCGGTTTTCTTCCCGGGCCTCGACCGGCTGAGCGAGCGGATCACCGTAAGCGCGCGGAAGGCGGGGCGCACGATTGCCGACGCGCGCCCGGTGCTGGTTGCCAATGCGGCGGGCGGCCAGCTCGTTGGCCTCACCGCAAATCAGGCGGCCACGAAAGTGACCAAGCTCGACCTGATGCTGGTTGTCGATACAACGGGCAGCATGGGCGACGAGATCAGCTTCCTGCAATCCGAGCTGCGGTCGATCATTTCGTCGATCACCGCCAAGCATCGCGATCTCGACATCCGCATCGGCTTTGTTTTCTACCGCGATCTCGGCGACGATTATGTCACCCGCACGGTTGCGTTCGACCGCGACGTTGGGCGGGTGCAGGGTGCGCTGGCGCGGCAGGACGCCAATGGCGGCGGCGATTATCCCGAGGCGATGGATCAGGCGATGATCCGTGCGGTCGGGCAGGAGTGGCGCCCCGATGCGGTCAAGTCGCTGCTGCTTGTCGCCGACGCGCCGCCGCATGATGAGCTGTTCGGGCGGACCTGGCACGCCGCCGAAGCGGCCCGCGCCAAACGCATCCACATCACCCCGGTTGCCGCGTCAGGGGTCGCCGACAAGGCCGAATATGCGATGCGCGCGATGGCGGCGGCGACCCAGTCGCGCTATTTGTTCCTGACCGACGACAGCGGGGTTGGCAACCCGCACGCCCCGCCGGCGATCGATTGCTATCTGGTGACAAAGCTCGACGCGCTGGTGCGCCGCGTCATCGACACCCAGATCAGCGGCCGCCGGATCGAGCCCGAGGATCAGGAGATCATCCGCAGCGTCGGTAAATATGATGCGGGCAAATGCATCCTGCCGGCCGATTTCAAATGGCAGAACGGGTGAAGAAAAATCCGGCTTGACGGCAACAAGCGATCCCCGCCACCCTCGCGCGTACATGTGAGAGCCGGTGACGGGGATAGTTTTTTAATGCAATTGGTAATTGTGGAATCGCCTGCAAAGGCGAAGACGATCGAGAAATATCTGGGACGCGATTTCAAGGTTCTGGCCAGCTATGGCCATGTCCGCGACTTGCCGCCCAAGGACGGGTCGGTGGACCCCGACGACGGTTTCGCGATGCAGTGGCTGCTGTACCCCGACAAGGCGAAGCGGATGAAGGAGATCCAGGACGCCGCCAAGGGCGCCGACCGCCTGATCCTCGCGACTGACCCTGATCGCGAAGGCGAGGCGATCAGCTGGCATGTGCAGGAATTGCTGCGCAGCAAAAAGGCGCTGCCCGCCGAAGTCGACCGCGTCACCTTCAACGCGATCACCAAGGATGCGGTGCTCACCGCGATGGCGAATCCGCGCGCGCTCGACGAAGATTTGATCGATGCCTATCGCGCTCGCCGCGCGCTCGATTATCTTGTCGGCTTTACGCTGTCGCCGGTGCTGTGGCGCAAGCTGCCCGGCGCCAAATCGGCGGGCCGCGTCCAGTCGGTGACGCTGCGCATGATCGTCGAACGCGAGCGCGAGATTGAGGCCTTTGTTGCGCAGCAATATTGGTCGGTTACCGGGCTGTTCGAAATGTCGGGTACACCGTTCAAGGCGCGCCTCGCGCGCTGGCGCGGTGACAAGATCGAGCGGCTGTCGATCACCAACGAAGCCGATGCGCACGCCGCCGAGGCCGATGTGAAGGCGGGTCATTTCTCGGTCGATCTCGTCGAGACCAAGCCGTTGACGCGCAACCCGCCGCCGCCGTTCACGACCTCCACCTTGCAGCAGGAAGCCGCGCGCAAGCTTGGTTTCTCGGCCAGCCACACGATGCGGATCGCGCAGGGTCTCTATGAGGATGGCGCGATCACCTATATGCGTACCGACGGCGTCCAGATGGACGGCAGCGCGATCAGCGCCGCGCGCAAGGCAATCGCGACGCGCTATGACGGCGGCTATGTCCCCGACCAGCCGCGCCAATATCAGACCAAGGCGAAGAATGCGCAGGAAGCGCACGAAGCGATCCGCCCGACCGACTTTAGCAAAGACAAGGCGGGCGGCGGCGATCATGCACGGCTGTACGAGCTGATCTGGAAGCGCGCGATGGCGAGCCAGATGGCGTCGGCGCGGCTCGAACGCACCAGCATCGACCTGACCGACGGCACCGGCAAGACGATGCTGCGCGCGACCGGGCAGGTCATCAAATTCCCGGGCTTCCTCGCGCTTTACGACGAAGGCCGCGACGACAGCGAGGACGAGGACGCACGCCTGCTGCCCGCAATGGCCAAGGGCGATGCGCCCGCGAAGACCGGGATCGAGGTCGAAAAGCACGAAACCCAGCCGCCGCCGCGCTATTCGGAAGCGAGCCTCGTCAAGAAGATGGAAGAGCTCGGCATCGGGCGTCCGTCGACCTACGCCTCGATCCTCCAGGTGCTGAAGGACCGCGCTTATGTGACGGTCGAAAAGAACCGCTTCATTCCCGAAGAAAGCGGGCGCTTGCTGACCGCCTTCCTCGAACGCTTCTTCGAACGCTATGTCGGTTATGATTTCACCGCTGGCCTCGAAGAAGAACTCGATGACGTCTCGGGCGGCCGCGCGCAGTGGCAGGCGGTCCTCGAACGCTTCTGGCGCGACTTCAAGCCGCGCACCGGCGAGGTTATGGAGCAGAAGCCGTCGGAGATCACCGCGGCGCTCGACGAGTTCCTCGGCCCCTATCTCTTCCCCGACAAGGGCGACGGCAGCGACCCGCGTATCTGCCCAAATTGCGGCACCGGCAAGCTCGCGCTGCGCGGCGGCAAGTTCGGGCCGTTCATCGCGTGCAGCAACTATCCCGACTGCAAATATACGCGCAAATTCGCGCAGCCGGGCGGGAGCGATGGCGCTGACACCGGCCCCGAGACGATGGGTAATGACCCCGATAGCGGGCTGGAAGTCACCAAACGCAGCGGGCGTTTTGGTCCCTATATCCAGCTCGGCGACGGCAAGGAGGCGAAGCGGTCGTCGATCCCGAAGGATATTCCGGGCGAGGATTTCGACCTCGACTATGCGCTGCGGCTGCTCAGCCTGCCGCGCGAGGTCGGGACACATCCCGAAAGCGGCAATGTCATCATGGCGGGCTTGGGGCGCTATGGCCCCTATCTGCTCCACGACGGCAAATATGCGAAGCTGACCGGCACCGCCGAAATCTTTGACATCGGCATGAACGCCGCGGTCGTCCGCATCGCCGAGGCCGCAAACGGCGGCGGGCGCGGGCGGACCAAGGCCGAACCGCTCAACACCTTTGGCCCGCACCCGACCAGCGGCGGCGAGATGAAGCTGATGGAGGGGCGCTTTGGTCCCTATGTCACCGACGGCACGACCAACGCGACCTTGCCCAAGAGCAGCGATCCGGCGACGCTGACGCTGGAAGAAGCGATCGCGCTGATCGATGCGCGCGCCGCGAAGGGACCGGCGAAGGGGAAGAAGAAGGCGGCGCCGAAAAAGGCTGCGGCGAAGAAGGCGCCAGCGAAGAAGAAGAAGGCGCTGGCAAAGAAAGCCGCTGTGACGGAATAGCGGCACCACCTGTCGTCATCTTTGCGAAGGGTGGGCGAGTCACTTGCCGCCGGTCACCCATCGGCGGGATGACGACAGGGTTGCAACATGTTAGCGTGGCCTATTCGGGGAGATCGTCCATGCGCCACCTGTTCGCCGCCGTGCTGCTCGTCATCGCTTCCGCTTTCGCGATGCCCGTCATCGCGCAGCTCCCTCAACCCGGCGACCTTGTCGCCGCGCGCGCGATGGCGGTGCCGGAAGTGCCAACCGGAATGCAGGCGTGGCAAATCCGATATTGGACAACCAAACCCGATGATCGTGATTGGCGTCAGGGCCAGCCGTTCAATCAACCCGACCTTAAACCCCGGGATCAGCTGACGCAGGCAACCGGTATCGTCATCGCACCGCGCGCGGTGGCTCCAGCGCGCCCGCGGCGCGTGATTGCCTGGACGCATGGCGCGTGGGGCGTTGCAGAGAAATGTGCGCCGTCGCTCAGCCCGAATTTTTTCGCCGCTACCGCCGCAATCGAAGCGGTGCGCGAAGGTTATATCGTGGTTGCGCCCGACTATCCTGGGCTTGGCAGCATTAATCAGCATCCCTTTCTGGTTGGTCCCGATACCGCCCGGTCGGTACTCGATGCGGTGCGAGCGGTCCGCAAGATGGCGGGCATGGAAGCGGGCAGCGATTTTGCGGTGTGGGGCGAGTCGCAGGGCGGACATGCTGCGCTGTGGACTGCGTCGGAGGCTAAATCCTATGCCCCCGAACTAAACGTGGTCGGCACCGCCGCCGCCGCACCGCCGACTGATCTGGCCGCCAATCTGCGCGAAGGCAGCGACAAGAATGCGCGCGCGCTGTTGCTGTCATTCGCGCTGCACAGCTGGTCCACCCTATATGGCTTTTCTATGGATGACATTGCCAGCCGCGCGAACCAGGGCATCATTAGCCGGCTGGCGCTGAATAATTGCGTGAGCCTGGACAAAAAGCCGAAGCTCGGCACGATCCTGGGAATTGTTACGGTGGCGCGCGCGACGCGGCAAAAGGATATTGTCACGATTGAGCCTTGGGGCAGCTTTGCCCGCGCCAACAGCGCCGATGCGGCGCGCGTTCCAGGACCGCTGCTGATCGCGCAGAGCCGCAAAGACACGATCGTCGCGCCATCGGTTACACGCAAATTCGCCAAGGCAGCGTGTCGGCGCGGAACCGAAATCCATTGGATTGATATGTCCGGCGACCATGGCAACAGCGCGCGCGAAAGCGCTGTAGCGACGCTGGCGTGGATCGACGCGCGATTCAACGGAACCACGCCGCCGAACGACTGTCGCCGGATTTAGAACCTCGTCATTGCGAGCGCAGCGAAGCAATCCAGAGCGGATCCGCTAGCTCTGGATTGCTTCGCTGCGCTCGCAATGACGAAATAGAGGGCGGTGTCGTCCCGCTCTCAATCGACCCAATCAAGCCCCATGTCGCGATAGACGCCGCGATCCTCATCCCAGTTCGCCTTGACCTTCACATGCAGGAACAGGTGGACCGGGCGCCCCAGCAATTCGGCAAGCTCGGCGCGCGCCTTGCTGCCGATTTCCTTGATCCGCTCGCCCTTGTGGCCGAGGATGATCGCGCGCTGGTTGTCGCGCGCGACCAGGATCTGCTGATGGATTTCGGCGCTGCCGTCGGGGCGGGTGGTGAATTTCTCGGTCTCGACCGTCGATTGATACGGCAGCTCCTCGTGGAGCTGGCGGTAAAGCTGTTCGCGGGTGATTTCGGCGGCGAGCATGCGTTCGGGCGCGTCGCTGACCTCGTCCTCGGGGAAATGCCACGGTCCTTCGGGCATCAGTTTTGCCAGATGCGCCTTCAGTTCGGGAACCCCGTCGCCGGTGCTGGCCGAGATGAAGAAGGTTTCGTCGAACTTCACCCGCTCGTTGAGCGTCGTCGCGGTCGTCAGCAATTTGTCCTTGCGGGTCAGATCGACCTTGTTGAGGACGAGGAACTTCTTCTCAGGCCGCCCCTCGATCCCCTGCAGCACGCGCTCGGCGCGCTCGCCGAGCTTGGCCGCGGCGTCGATCATCACCAGGATAGCTTCCGCCTGATCGAGGCTGTTCCACGCCGCGGCGACCATCGCGCGGTCGAGGCGGCGGGTGGGGGCAAAGATGCCCGGCGTGTCGATCAGCACGATCTGGGTTTCGCCGTCCATCGCAACCCCCATCAACCGGGTGCGCGTGGTCTGCGCTTTGGGGCTGACGATCGCGACCTTCTGGCCGACGAGCGCGTTGACGATCGTCGATTTGCCCGCGTTGGGCGCGCCGACGACGGCGACAAATCCGCAGCGGTGGGTCATATTTTCATTCCTTCGAGTTCGGCAAGCAACGCCGCTGCGGCGGCCTTTTCGGCCGCCTGTTTGCTGGTCCCTTCGGCCTCGGCGCGCGCGAGCTTGCCGACGCTGACGGCGACACGAAAGCGCGGCGCGTGGTCCGGGCCTTCGCGCGCGACGATTTCATATTCGGGCGGGCGGCGTTTGCGGGCAAGTGCCCATTCCTGCAGCGCCGCCTTGGGGTGCTTGGGTGCGGTTGCCTGGCCGTCGAGCATGTCGCCCCAATGGGCAAGGATGAAGGCGCGCGCCGCGTCGATACCATGATCCAGATAAACGGCGCCGATCAGTGCCTCGATCGCGTCGGCGGCGATATTGTCGCTGTAGCGCCCGCCGTCATTGCGGGCCTGCGCGCCAAAGCGAACAAGATCGGTCAGGTTCAGCCGCTGCGCGATGGCGGCGCAGGTCGCGCCCGACGCCAGAACGTGCAGCCGCGACGACATCTCGCCCTCGCTGGCGTTCGGGAAACGGGTGTAGAGTTCGGAGGCGATCACCAGCCCGAGGACGCGGTCGCCCAGAAACTCGAGCCGCTGATAATCGGCGCGCCCGGTGCTGCCATGGGTCAGCGCCAGATCATAGAGCGTCAGGTCGCCCGGGGTGCAGCCGATGATCTCGGCGAGCGCCCCGGTGTCGAGGGTATCGCTCAAAAACCGTCCCCGATACGGCTCCAGCGCGCCGCGGTGAACCAGCTGATCGGATTGAGCCAGCTGGCCGACCCGTCGGTCGAGAACATGCCGACCAGCGCGTGACCGACCAGATTTTCCTCGGGGACCAGGCCGATGCCCTGATTTTCCATTGCCGGGAAGCGGCTGTCGGCGCTGCGGTCGCGGTTATCGCCCATCAGGAACAGGTGGCCCGCCGGAACGATGGTCAGCGGGGTGTTATCCTCGGTGATGTCCTTGATATCGAGGATGTTGTAGCTTTTGCCGCTCGGCAGCGTCTCGCGGAACTGCTTGTAGCGGCACTGACGCTGGCCAGCGGCGTCGATTTCCTCGAACTCCATCGAAAAGCAGGGCAGGGTGCCGGTGGCGCGCGATGCTTCGACCATGTTCGGGGTCACCGGGATGACGAAATCGGCGATCGCCTCGCGCTTGAGCGGCGTACCGTTCAGCCAGACGATGCCGTCCTTCACCTGCACGCTGTCGCCGGGCAGGCCGATGACGCGCTTGATATAATCATTGTCGGCAATCGGCGGCGCCTTGAACACGACGACGTCACCGCGTTCCGGCGTGCGTGCGAAAATGCGCCCGGGGATCAGCGGCGCGCTGAACGGCAGGCTGTATTTCGAATAGCCATAGGCCATTTTGTTGACGAGCAAATAGTCGCCGATCAGCAGCCGCGGCTGCATCGATTCCGATGGAATGTTGAACGGCGACAGGAAAAAGCTGCGGAAAATCAGCACCGCAATCGCCAGCAGCGCGAGGAAGCGGACGGTGTCGACCGCCTCTTCCTTGGCGGACACCGGCGCGGGGGTGGGAGCGGGCGGCGCGGGCTGGCTTGCGGGCGCGTTATCGGCAGTAAAGCTGGCTTCGGTCATGCCGCGGCCTTGGCGATGAATAGGTTGCCACGTCAAGCAAATATCGGCGGATGGCGCTGGTGTCGGGAGGGTGGGATGCTTAGAGAAGGGCTGACATCTCATCCCCGTTCGTATCGAGCGAAGTCGAGATACCCATCGGTGGCCCATGACCTCTCGGTGTCTCGACTTCGCTCGACACGAACGGACAACCGGAAAGACGAATGATGACCACCCCCGATCAAGCCTGGCAGGCACTCGCCGACTGGCAGCCGCAGAAACTGACCGGTCTGGTAGGCGCCGATCCTGATGCCCGGCTGCAGGCGCTGGTGCGCAGCGTCGCCGACATCCGCTTTGATTTCGCCAAGACGCATCTGGATGACGCCGCGATCGCAATCCTGTCTGGCCTTGCCGCCGCGCAGGACTTCGACGGACGGCGCAAGACGCTGTTTTCCGGGGGCATTGCCAACCCGACCGAAAACCGCGCCGCCGAACATAGCGCCGAGCGCGGCGACGGTGCCCCTGAATCGGTTCACCGGGCGCAGGCCATGCACCAGCGGACGCGGATGATGATCGATGCGATCGAGGCGGGCGCGTTTGGCGAAATCCGCCATCTGCTCCACATCGGCATCGGCGGGTCGGCGCTCGGCCCCGACCTGCTCGTCGACGCACTGGGGCGCCATAGCGATCGTTATGATGTCGCTGTGGTGTCGAACGTCGATGGTGCGGCGCTCGACGAAGCCTTCGCCAAATTCAGCCCCGAACATACGCTGGTCGCGGTCGCGTCAAAGACCTTCACGACGACCGAGACCCTGCTCAACGCCAATTCGGCGCTGCAGTGGCTCGACGAGGCCGGGGTTGCCGATCCGCTCGGCCGCTTCATCGCGCTGACCGCGATGCCCGATCGCGCGATCGAATGGGGCATCGACGAGACGCGCATCCTGCCGTTCAACGAGAGTGTCGGCGGGCGTTATTCGCTGTGGTCGTCGATCGGCTTTCCCGCCGCGCTCGCGCTCGGCTGGGATGCGTTCGAGGATCTGCTCGAGGGCGCGGCCGAGATGGACCGCCATTTCCGACTAACTGACGGCACCGACAATATCTGTCTGCTCGCCGCCTTCGTCGATCAGCTTTATGCTAACCGGCTGGGGTGTCAGACGCGCGCGGTGTTCGCCTATGACGAGCGGCTGCGGATGCTGCCAAGCTATTTGCAGCAGCTGGAGATGGAATCGAACGGCAAATCGGTGACGTTGGATGGCAAGCCGCTGACGCAGCATAGCGCGCCCGTCACCTGGGGCGGGGTCGGCACCGACGCCCAGCATGCGGTGTTCCAGCTGCTTCATCAGGGCACCAATTTGGTCCCGGTCGAATTCGTCGTCGCGCGCGAGCCCGATCACCTGCTCGACGAAGCGCATCATGAAACGCTCGTCGCCAACTGCATCGCGCAGGGGGCGGCATTGATGACCGGGCGCGCCAGCGCCGACGGCGCGCGCAATTACCCGGGCGATCGCCCATCGACGACGATCCTGCTCGATCAGGTGACGCCGCATGCGCTGGGCGCGTTGATCGCCTTTTACGAACATCGTGTGTTCGCCAATGCGGTGCTGCTGGGGATCAATCCATTCGATCAGTTCGGGGTCGAGCTGGGCAAGGATATGGCGAAGGGGCTGGCCGAGGGGACGGTTGAATTCGACCCCGCGACGCAGGCGTTGATGGCCGCAGCGCTGGGCGAATGAGACCGCGCCACTGTCTGTGATGGCAAAAATCGATTGGCATCGGGGCGCTGCGTAACCACATAGGCGCCGGCTGCGAATGTCAGCCAATCCAAATTCAGGGGTCTCCTTCATGAGCAATTTCGACTTCGACCTGTTTGTCATCGGCGCCGGGTCGGGCGGGGTCCGCGCCTCGCGCGTCGCCGCCTCGCATGGCGCGCGCGTCGCGGTGGCGGAGGAGCATCGGGTCGGCGGCACCTGTGTCATCCGCGGCTGCGTGCCCAAAAAGCTGCTCGTTTATGGCGCCCATTTTGCCGAGGATCTGAAGGACGCCCGCCATTTCGGGTGGGACGTTCCCGACTGCAAGTTCGACTGGGATCGGCTGCGCGACAATGTGCTGGCCGAGGTGACGCGGCTCGAGGGGCTCTATGGCCAGACGCTCGACAACCACAAGGTTACCTTGTTCAAGACGCGCGCGACGATCGTCGGGCCGCAAAAGATACGGCTGGCCGACGGGCAGGAAATCAGCGCCGAACGCATATTGATCGCGACCGGCGGCTGGCCGTTCGTCCCCGAATTTCCGGGCAGCGAACATGCGATCACCTCGAACGAGGTGTTCCATCTCGACAAGCTGCCGAAGCGCGTCGTGATCGCAGGCGGCGGTTACATTGCCAACGAGTTTGCCGGCATCTTCAACGAATTCGGCAGCAAGGTGACGATCGTCAACCGCGGCGACACGATCCTGCGCGGCTATGACGAGCAGATCCGCGACCGCCTGCTGCAAATTTCGATGACCAAGGGCATCGAATTCCGCTTCAACGCGCCGTTCCAGTCGATCGAGAAAAAAGCGGACGGGTCGCTGACCGTAAATCTGGGCAACACCGACCCGATCGACGCCGACATCGTGCTCGTCGCCGCCGGGCGCGTGCCGAACACCAAGGGACTGGGGCTGGAAGACGTCGGCGTCGAGCTCGACAAAGAAGGCGCGATCAAGGTTGACGAGACCAACCAGTCGTCGATCCCCAGCATCTATGCCGTCGGCGACGTCACCAACCGCATCCAGCTGACCCCGGTGGCGATCCGCGAGGGGCAGGCTTTTGCCGACAGCGTGTTCGGCGGCAAGCCGACGGTCGTCGATTACGCCAATGTCCCGAGCGCAGTGTTCAGTCATCCGCCGATCGGCGCGGTCGGGATGACCGAGGCCGAAGCGCGCAACAAACTGGGCACGGTGCGCGTGTACACGAGCGATTTTCGCGCGATGAAAAACGTCCTCGCGGGCCGCAACGAGCGCGCGTTGTACAAGATGGTGGTCAATGAGGCGACCGACCAGGTGGTCGGGCTGCACATGATCGGTCCCGATGCGCCCGAGATTCTACAGGCAGCCGCGGTGGCGGTAAAGGCGGGGCTGACGAAAGCCGATTTCGACGCGACGGTGGCGCTGCATCCAAGCATGGCGGAAGAGTTGGTGTTGTTGAAATAGCGTATCGCAGAATCAACAATTCCGTTCGTGTCGAGCGAAGTCGAGACACCCCTCAACCTTGCTCGACCCAGATGGGTGTCTCGACTTCGCTCGACACGAACGGGCTTAGGTCCGCTTTTTGTTTCGGCTAGCCAATCCGATACGGCACCACATCGCGCCGATCCGGATCGACCAAAATCGGCCGATCGCTCGGCGGAAAGGCGCGCTGGTCGCAATCGTCGCGCGGGCAGATGCGGCACGACAGGCCGATGCGCGTCGCCGCTTGCGGCGCGGCGACATCGACCCCGTCGGCATAGACGAAATCGCCCGCATATTGCGCCTCGCACCCGAGCGCCACGGCATAGCGGCGCGGGCTGCGCGCGTAACTGCCCGACGGTTTGACCAGCCCCTTCGCCATCGAAACATAGCGCAGCCCATCGGGGGTCTCGGCGAGCTGGAACAGGATGCGGTCGGGGATCGCCGCGGCTTCATGGACGATCCACAGCGGGCAGGCGCCGCCGAAGCGTGCGAACTGGAGCCGCGTCGCGCTGTGCCGCTTGGTGATATTGCCCGCCATATCGACGCGGCAGAAAAACATCGGGATGCCGCGCGCCCCGGGGCGCTGGAGGGTCGAAAGGCGGTGGCACGCCTGTTCAAAGCTGACCCCATAGTCCAGCCGCAGCCGGTCGATGTCGTGGCGCACCGCGCGCGCGCTGGCGCGGAAGGGGGCGTAGGGCATCAGCACCGCGCCCGCGGCATAGTTGGCGAGGCCGACGTGGAGCAATTGCCGCGCCGCCGCGGTCCGCAGCGGCGACGCTTCGACGACCGCCGCGATCTCGCGCGCCAAAGCCAGCGCCGCCAATTGATGCGCGAGTTGAAAACGCCGGCTTTCGGCGGGCTGCGACGGGTCGATCACCAGATGCCGCATCGTCGCGTCGAAATCGCGCAGCGTCTGGGTCTGTTGATAGACGATCGAGATGCCCAGCGCGTCGCGCAGCCGCCGTTCGATCGTTTCGACCGCGGGCGAGGGGTCTTTGCCGCGCAGCTGCCCGGCCAGCGCTTCCGCCGCCCGGTCGATGCTGTCGACATAATTGCCCGCGTCGTGAAACCAGTCGCGCACTTCTTCCCACGGCAGGCGGCTACCCTCGGCGGTGCCGCCGGTCAGCGCCTCGTCGATAATCTGCAATCGCTGTCCCGCCCGGCGATAGGCGGCGTGGAGCGCGACGAACTGGTCGGCGAGCCCTGGCTGTTGCAACGCGGCGCGCTCCAGCTGTTCGGGGTGCAGCGGCGCATCGGCGAACAAAGGATCGGCCGCGGCTTCGCGGAGCGCCCCGGCGCGGCGATCGCCCGCATCGGCGGCGACCTCTTCCCATTCGAGCGGGAACAGGCGCTGCAGGCATTCGAGCAGCGCCGGGGTCAGCGGGCGGTCGTCATGTTCGATCTGGCTGAGGTAGGATGGCGAGATGGCGAGCTTTGTCGCGAAGTCCGACTGGCGCAGGTTCCGGGCTTCCCGAAGTTGGCGAAGTTGCCGCCCAGCGTAGAGTCGGTTGAAGGTCATGGCGCTCCTCTTCCTCTCCCCTTGCGGGAGAGGATATGGAGGCTTGGCGGCTTTGCCGCCTAGCCGGAATTGGAGAGGGGACGGGGCGTCGGCCCCCTCTC
>Ga0209232_1000499_pt1 | contig 23930 bp, 29 predicted proteins | sample ETNvirenome_2_60_FD_184066 | JGI IMG/M metagenome (GOLD analysis project Ga0209232, IMG submission 184066) | Marine viral communities from the Pacific Ocean - ETNP_2_60 (SPAdes) (version 2) | ecosystem: Environmental > Aquatic > Marine > Oceanic | place: Pacific Ocean | collected 2013-06-22
ATGAATTCAATGATACCTGAAGATCCATCAATACAAAACATAAGAAGACAGGCTGATATTAGAGTCGGTAATGTAACAGTGAGCATAGCATAATGGCAATTACACACGCTAATTTTTTAACACAAGTCAGAGATTATACTGAGGTTGGTAGTTCTGTATTGTCAGATTCTATTATACAAAATTTCATCAGATCTGTTGAATTAGATATAGCAGGAAAAGTAGATTATGATGATTTAAGAAAGTATGCTACCTCAACATTTACTGCAGGCAATAGAGCTGTATCCATTCCTGCTGACTCATTGGTGCTTAGATCGGTAGAGCATGTGGGATCGAGTGGCACAAGGACTTTTTTAGAAAAAAGAGATATTAGTTTTATATCTGAATTTAACAGCACAGGATCTCAAGGAACTCCTAAATATTTTGCAAATTACGATGATTTCAATATTTTAGTTGCACCTACGCCTGCAAATGCAAGCACAGTTCAAATCAATTATATTAAAGATCCACCAGAATTTACTTCAACAAACAATACCTTTATATCCACATATCAAGAATCTATGTTATTGCATGGAGTATTAACTGAGGCATATAGTTTTTTAAAAGGACCCGATAACCTATACAATCTATATAAAGGTAAGTATAATGAAGAATTACAAAATTTTGCTCTACAACAAATGGGCAGAAGAAGACGTGCGGAGTATGATGATGGTGTTATGAGAATAAAAATACCATCTCCTTCTCCAAACACAACAAATTAAAGGAGAAAAAATGGCAATAACAACAAACGCAATATGCAATTCATTTAAAAAAGAATTGTTAGAAGGAGCACATAAATTTCAAGCAGCTCCAAATGGAAGCACATATAAACTTGCAATGTTTACTAATTCTGCGAGTTTAGGAAAATCAACTACAGGATATGCGACATCAAACGAAGTAACATCACCATCAGGTTACACTGCTGGAGGAAAAGCACTTGTAAACGTTGGAACATCCTTAGCAACAAATACAGCAATAACAGACTTTGCTGATCTTTCATTTGTCGGAGTTACTTTAACAGCGAGAGGAGCTTTAATTTACAACACGACTACTGCTGGTGGATCAAGCACCACTGATGCGGTAGCTGTATTAGATTTTGGCGGAGACAAAACTGCAACTTCTGGAACTTTTACAATTCAGTTCCCTGCATTCACAACTTCTGCTGCTATATTAAGAATAGCTTAAGGAGTAGAATGTTTTTATGTCAAACACTTGGGGTTCACTTACATGGTCAGCTGGTAATTACGGAGCACAGAACGATTTTACACAAACCGTTTCTGGTGTAAGTTCAACCTCAAGTCTTGGCAGTCAAACAATTGAGTTAAATACTTTTGAGACTGTAACAGGTCAATCATTAAATTTATCAATCTCATCTGCATCTGTTGATCTATTAAACAATGGATGGGGAGCAAATACCTGGGGCTTTAGTGAGTGGGGTCAGATTGGAATTTTAGTTTCTGGACAAGCTCTTACATCAAGTGTTGGCCAGGGTGTAGCTTCTATTGCTTTTAGTACATCTGTAACTGGGCAAAGTTTATCTACAGCCGCTGGAAGCACAATAGTTTCAATTAATCAAACAATCATAGCTAGTGGGCAGGCTTTAGCATCTTCAATAGGGGTAGCAGACGCTGCACCAGATGCATTAGCCGTTGGACAATCTTTAACCACAGCTATCGGAACCGTCACTGCTAGTGGAGTAATAGAAGTTGGATGGGGTGGAGATAGTTGGGGTGAAAACCAATGGGGTGAACTAAATGCACCTACCGTTCCTGTAACTGGATCAAGTTCCTCGACTGCAGCGGGATCTGTAACCACACAAGGAAATGCAGATGTTAGTGTATCTGGATCTGTTGCAACCTTATCACAAGGTGAAGATATTTCAGGAACCTCAGTTGATCAAGCAGTTACAACAGCTGGTTTATTATCTTCTTCTATTGGTAATGAAGTTATTGGTATAGGAGTTCCAATAACTGGTATTGCATCTTCCATGTCTGCAGGACAAACGACTATTGATCCAACATTCTTAATTGGTGAGGGTTGGGGTAGAGATACTTATGGAAACTTAGGTTGGGGTGTAAATTACTCAGCAATTAACACTGCAGGTCTTGTTCTTACTTCTTCTTTAGGCGATGAAGATATAGAGGGTAATGTTACTTTTTCAGTTTCAGGACTAGCACTATCAATGTCTTTTGGAGTTTATTCAGTTACTGCAAATGCTGACTTATCAATAACTGTTTCTGAGCACACAATGACATCTGCTCTAGGTTCTATAAATCTAGTTCAAACGACAAATGAATCAGCTACTGGTCTTGCTTTATCTGGCTCACAGGGAGATGTAATTGCTGGCACACGTCAAGACGTTCCGGTTACTGGCACATCGTTGACATCTAGTCTTGGTTCACCAAACTTAATTCAAACAACAACAGAAGCTGCTTCAGGATTATCTTTAACGTCTGGTATAGGGTCGATTTTAACATTACCTGACGAATTAGTAGGTATAACTGGTCTTGCTTTGACGTCAGCTATGGGCGAAGAAACCAATATAGTTGATGTTACTGTAGTTCCTACAGGCCTGTCCTTGACAAGTTCAGTAGGCAGCCCTAATATTACACCATGGCAAGAAGTTGATCTTGGTGTCAATAATACTTGGACTACAGTTGATTTGGCTGCTTAATAAATGTATAATTAAAATAACTTAGGAGAATTTTTATGGCATCAACATATTCGAGTGATCTAAAAATAGAATTGATGGCTACTGGTGAAAATGCCGGTACTTGGGGAACAAAAACAAATACAAATTTAAATTTAGTTCAACAGGCTATTGCGGGATATCAAGCAATAGATGTTGCGTCATCTGATGTGGCATTAGCCATGACTGACGGAACTATATCAAACGCAAGAAACGCTACTTTAAAATTAACTGGAACATTAGCTGCTAACAGAACAGTAACTGTGCCAAACAGTATTGAAAAAGTTTATAATGTTGTTGATGGGACAGACCATGCGGGTTACACATTAACTTTCAAAACAGTTAGTGGTACAGGAATTTTACTTTGTGAGGGAAATTGTTATGTTTTGTATGCTGACGGAACTAACGTAGAAAAAGCAAATGAATATAGAAAATGGAGAACAGTAACCGCTGCTGAAACAATTCAAGCAGGAGCAAAACTTTTTGTAGACACAAATAGCGGTGCTGTAACAATCACACTACCTGCCTCCCCAGCAGTTGGAGATGAAGTGCATTTTGCAGATTCAAGATTTACTTTTGATTCAAATGCATTAACTGTCGGAAGAAACAGTTCTAAAATTGTAAATACATCAGCTGATTTAGTGGTTAACACAGAGGGTGCATCTTTTGGACTTGTTTATTCTGGTTCAAATATTGGTTGGACTTATACGGAGAAATAATAAATGGCAACATACGAAGCTACAAAATACGACTTCGATGGTGCTGCTATCACCGGCATTCAAGGTCTATCTACTGGCACTATCATACCATGGACTACTGCTTCAGCCCCTACAGGTTATCTTGCATGTGATGGATCCGCAGTATCAAGATCCACATACTCTGCATTATTCGCAGTCATAGGTACAACTTATGGATCGGGAGATGGATCTTCAACTTTTAATGTTCCTGACACTGAGGGTAAAACAGTTAAGTCTGTCAGTAACAATGAGAATGCAGGTACCACTGGAGGAGCTAACACGGCAACTGCCAATTCAGGAAATTTAGCTAACCACACTCTTAACACTGCAGAATTAGGAAGCCACAATCATACTTTGAGTGGTATAGGAGATAACGCAGACTACAACCTTGGTGTAAGTAATGGTAACAGATCGACTAGACAAGGACCAAATTTAAACTCAAACAATACTGGAGGCGGAGGAGCACACTCACATACTTTAAATGCTGGAGACGCAGTCAGCACTTTGCAACCTTACTTGGCATTAAATTATATAATTAAAACATAGGATAGAAATGGCAACATACGAAGCAACAAGATACGATTACACCGGAGCGAATATTACGGGTTTAGTAGGTGTGGATACAGGAAGTATTATACCGTGGCCTACAGCTAGTGCCCCAACAGGCTATCTAAATTGTGACGGAGCTGCTGTATCAAGAAGCACATATTCAGCTTTGTTCGCAGTTATTGGCACTACGTACGGAACTGGTGATGGATCTTCAACTTTTAACGTTCCAAGTTTAACAGATAAAATTCCTGTTGGAAAATCAGATTCTATATCTTTAGCAAGCACAGGCGGGGCTAACACTGCAAATATTTCAAGCGTATCGGCAGGTAACACAACCATTGACACAAACACCATGGCTAGTCACGCTCACGGCACGGACAGCGGAAGTAACAGAAACACAGGATCAAACGGAAACCAATGCCCTACTACATCCACGCAAAGTGCTAATAATTCAGGTGGTGGTAGTGCACATAATCATTCTGCGGATTCAGCTAGTGTGTCTTTACTACAGCCGACAATTGATATAAACTATGTTATCAAAACTTAGGAGATAAAATGAAAGTATCAGTAATAGTAGCAGATAAAACAGTAGTAATAGACGGGGCAGGTTACACTAATATGACCAGTCAGTCTTGTTGGAATTCAGTACCTGCAAATGTTCATGCTTATCAATACGATAGTGAAAAAGCTGATATGAGTGAAATAGAATACACAGATGGCACTCCGCACTCACCATGTGCTTTGAGTGATGTCCAAATTTTTATCGATGCCCATGCAGCCGAAAAACAACTTATTGTTGACAATGAGCTTGCTGCTTTAAATACTTGGGAAAGAGTAAGAGCCGACAGAGATCAACTTTTGAGAGATAGTGACTATACACAAGTTGAAGACTCTCCTTTAACAGATGAAAAAAAGGCAGAGTATTTAACTTACAGAATTAATTTAAGAAACTTACCTGCAGATTATTCTGCAGAAGAACCAAAAAACATTACCACATATGAGGGTGATGTAATATTAGAAGCGGCTGATGGAAGTAAATCAGTTATAATTCCTATGCCTGCTTAATATAAGGATTAAAGATGGCTACTTATGAAGCAACTAAATACGATTTTGACGGGGCGAATCTAACAGGAATTGTCCTTGTAGATACGGGAACTATTATTCCTTGGCCATCTAGCTCTGTGCCCACAGGATATTTAGATTGTGACGGATCAGCTGTTTCAAGATCTACTTATGCTGATCTATTCGCAGTTATTGGAACTACCTATGGAACAGGGGATGGCTCATCTACATTTAATGTGCCAGATATAAAAGACAAAGTTCCTCAGTGTAAAACTGGAAATCTAGGAACTAACGCAGGAGCTAATTCTCAAACTTGTTCTGTAACCATGGCAAACACAGCTTTATCTTTATCAACCATACCAAGTCACAACCATAGTGGTGGGCCAAAAAGGGGTAGTGATGGTATTGGTTTTGGTAACAACAGTAATAGTATGAGATATCAAGGAAACTATTCTTGGCAAAATCAAGGAAGTGGTTCTGGACACAATCACTCAGCTAGTCCTGGAACAATTGATCCTAAACAACCATTTGTAGCAACTTTTTTTATAATTAAAACTTAATATGACTAAATACGTAATTTGTGCACAAGATATGATGGTGATGATCAATGACAGGCATAAACGATTTCCTGATTATACTCCAGCACCAAGCAAAGATATAAATTATTTTAGATTTGATACTGAAACTAATTCAGGACAAATAGAGTATTTGGATAGAGGAACTCAACATGAACCTATCACATCAATACCTGATGAATTTCAGGCAATAATAGATCATGCAGAAGCAGACCATGCAGAAGAAGAAAGACTAAATGCTTTGCCATACTATGAAAAAGAAGGTTATGATAATTGGGATAGGGTTAGACGAGAAAGAAATTCTTTTCTTTATTATTTAGATCAATATATTATTCCGAAAGACTATCCTTACAATGACGGAGAAAAAGAAAACTTAATATCTTTTAGAAAAAAACTTAGAGACATTCCTACAGATCACGCAAGCTCTGAACCAAAAAACATCAGATTTACACCTGAACTTAATATTGAGATTGATGGGGTAACGACTGAGCTTCACGAACGTTGGAAAGAAAACGCTTAATTATTCCAAAACAATATTAGCACTTAAACGAATCCAAGGACAACCTTTGATGGGTGAATCTCCTGTGTGAAATTCATTTGAATTAAAGTAAACAACATTACCAGGTTTAAATTTATACTCATTACCGTCAACCCAAAAAGAACCTAACCATGAGTCCTGCCATGCAGGTGTTAAAAAAACTAACAAACTATGTACAGGTCTTTCTCCATCATTATCTGTATGTAATTTTGTAATAGAATCACTAAATGTTGCGTTTATAAAAACTCTAGCAATCTTGTAATTCATTCCGACTTTTTGTTTATCTGCTGTCTGTTTAATTCTAAAAACTAAACCCTGGAAATAATCAAACCATTTCATACCTGGCTCTATATGTAAGTTACCGATCGTGGGAAATATTCTATCTATGCCTGGTGCTGGTCTTGCATGAGCGTTTAATGTCCAACCGTGAGTAGCTAACAATTCTGTATATAACCAATACAACTCTTTTGGACATATTACATTTTCGAACAAACGTGGTTTCATTTAAAATTCATCTTATCACTTATTTTTTTATAAAAATTACTAAAGTTCATACCTTTATTCACAGATAATTGTTTGTGAGTCTTATTTAATTTTTTATCATTGTATGAAACATTTAAGTTAAAATTAGTTCTTTTGAACGGTACTGCTAAAACTATAGGATCACCTCTTTTAAAAACATATTCTTGACCTAGGTTGATTTTGTTCCAATTAACAATAAATGGAAAATTTATCTCGTGCCATTTATCTGTATCTACTATAGCTTCAAAAGCATAATACGTATCAGAAACATCATTAATTGTAGGATTTAAAAATAATGTTGAATAGCCAGGTGGCGTTTTTATAAGCCAAGGATTATTATATTTATTAGCATGGTTTGATTTCCATTTATCTATTAAAGGTACTTTATGAACTTGTACTCTACCATGTTCATTAATTAATGTTGGTCCAGAATAATTAGGTGGGTAATCATATATGAAACTATCAAACCCATTTGGTCCAGTCATTTGTTTTATTGAAATATCCACAGAGTTTAAAATATAATATCCATGTCTGTATATTTCTAATACAGGAGGACATTTTTTTATCGTAGGTTGGTTAATTAAATCTTGATTATATGAAACCATTTTTTTGTACCACTCTGGTATTCGTTTCATAACAGGTATAGGCGGCAACCAAAAATCATCAGTTGAATTTTCTATTTTGTATTTATCCATCAATGAGAATTTAATCTCTTTTGAATACGGATTCTTTAACGAATTTTTTAAAGTTCGTAAAAACGAGATCACCTTTCCTCCTCTCAAATTCTGATTTTTTTCTATTTTCTATTTTAAATTTAAACGACCTATTTGTACAAGGTGTTACTAAAAACAAAGGGTCATTTTGTTTTATTATAATATGGTCTTGGTTTTTATAAACATTCATAAAAAAATTAAGCTCTTCATGACCTCCAATTATTCCAGGGACTACTTGAAATTTGGGAAAATGCCATGACGGAGAGTGTATTACAACAGATTCTTTTTTACAATCCAAATACCAACCAAAAGTAAATTTTAAGGTGAAATCAAGATTAGCACTACTAGGGACGTATTGTGCATGTTGAGCTACGGAGTGTTGATGCACAAAATTATGCTTGTTACCATATTTGCCTACAAACGACATCGCCCTCCTATTTTTGTCTACAACTATTTCAATATCACAAGGTGAAGAAACTAACATAGATCTTTTATATAAATTCATAAACCCAGAGCATGTCTTAATAGTTCTATGTGATTCTAAAAATTTACTGACTCCTGGGTCAAAATATTTAGTAGGTATTGTTTTATAATATGTAGGAAGATTTTTTGGAAAAATTGTAAAGTATTCCTCTATGATATCTTTGTCCCAATGTTCAGTATAGATAGTAAATTTTTTTAAGAACATAAATCAAAATTATAAGCGACACTAATTCTAGGGCCATCACTTTCTTGTCTTTCAACACAATGTCTTAGCCATGACGGAAATATAATTAATGTGCCTTGTGCAGGTGTAAAAATAACTTTGTCCCAAGTAATTGGATTGTTAGAATTTGAATGTGGTTTTGTAGGTAAATCATATATAGGTGATGCAAAGAAAACTCTTGCATCTTTATCTGGATCTGATTTTAAAAAATAAATACAAGAGACATGATGCATGGCATGTGAGTGAAATTCTTGAAAATCGTATTTGTAATATACATTAAACCAACCACTTTTAGCTTTCAAATTTTTATAACCCATAATCTTTCCATGAGCTATTGCTTTTGTTCTAACCCAATTGTTTAGATTATGAAATTTTTTCATATCTAACACATCCACCATATCAAGAGTGTTAAATGTGGAACTAGAAATCCAACCAGTCGTTACATCATTTTTTCTTTTTTTTGATATTTCAATACAATAATCCGCAGCATCTTTACAAAGATTTTCGTTTTCTTGATATTTATCTGTGCTTATCATCACAGGAAAAAACGGTTGTGTAAACATTTGATATCATATAACACGTTTGAGAATAATTTTGAAGTATGAAATTAATTTACAATATACCAGATAAACTTTGGTGGATTCATGATTTTCTAGATAAAGATCATTATAAAACTATTCACAATTCAATTATAAAAGAAAGAAGAGATATAAATTTACAATCTGCAATTGATGTCTGGGATAAAAATTTACATAATAATTTAGTGGCTCCACAAAGGGTGGATGTATCTGCATATCCACCTATAGAAAAATTAAAATGGAAATTGCTAAATAATTCTTTTTTTAAATGTGAAGATATTTCTTCAATTAACACATCTATACATTATATGAAAAAGAGCTCAGGTATAAACTGGCATAGTGATAATAAATGGAAATATGGAGCTACTTATTATATCAACACTAAGTGGAATATACACTGGGGTGGCGAATTCATGTTTGCTGATACTGATGCATATGGTTTCTTACCTATTGTAGGTAACTCATTAGTTATAGTTAAAGCCCCTTTAGACCATAAAGTAAACCCTGTATTAAGTAATATTATGCCTAGAATGTCAGTGCAAATGTTTATGAAGTAAGATAAATATGTTATAATTCTGAATGCCATTAACAAACGTACAGATAAGACCAGGATTCAATAAACAAGTCACTGATGTGGGAGCAGAAGGTCAATGGATAGATGGTGACAATGTAAGATTTAGATACGGACTTCCTGAAAAAATAGGTGGTTGGGAGCAATTAACAGCTGACACGTTGGTCGGAGCTGTAAGGCAACAACACATATATGCAGATTTAGATGGAAATGTTTACGCTGTGCTTGGTACTAATAGAACTTTAATCGTATATTATGGTGGAGCCTTTTATGACATTACTCCACTAGCTACTGCTATAACTGGAGCTACCTTTACCACAGTAAATGCTAGTCCTACTGTAACTGTCAATAAATCTGTACATGGTCTAGAAGCTGGCGACTTGTTTACATTTACCTCAGTCACCCCTCCAACTGGAGCTGGATACACAGCTGCAAATTTTGAAGATACAACTTTTGAAGTAGTATCAGTTCCTACCATTGACACTTTTGAAATTACCATGGCTACTAACGCTGGCACAAGTGTATCAGCGAGCGGAGCTGCAACAATAAATCCTTATGAAAAAATTGGACCACTTACTCAGTCCGCTGGATACGGATGGGGAACATCAACATATGGAGGAGCTTCTGGAGTATTAGGAACTCTTAACGGATCTTTAAGTGACGATACTGCTGGAACCGGTGGTTCAGGAACTAGCATTACGCTTACATCTACTTCAGGTTTTCCAACTTCGGGTGTTATAAAAGTAGGTGCGGAATTTATTTCTTACACTGGGATATCTTCAAATGATTTAACAGGCATAACTAGAGATGTAGCAGGCACAAGATCTGCACATTCATCTGGTGCGTCAGTAGAATTTTTTACCGCTTGGGGTGATCAATCTTTAACATCTAATGTTATTTTAGATCCTGCGAGCTGGTCATTAGATAATTTTGGGCAAATATTAATTGCTACAATAAAAAATGGTAAAACGTTTCAATGGAACCCTATTGCATCAACTCCTGCAGCTCTAACAACACGAGCAACACTAGTGTCTAATGCTCCAACTTCATCTGTAATGACTATTGTTTCTGAAAGAGACAGACATTTGTTAGTATTAGGGACAGAGACCACTATTGGAAATACAGCTACACAAGATAAAATGTTTATAAGATTTTCTGATCAAGAAAATATTTCAGATTATACCCCTACATCGATTAACACTGCAGGGACTTTAAGATTAGATTCAGGTACAAAAATAGTAGGAGCAGCGAAGGGTAAGGATTATATTTTAATACTAACCGACATAGCAGCATACATAATTCAATTTGTTGGACCACCTTTTACTTTTTCTATAAGACAAGTTGGATCTAATTGTGGAGCAATAGGTAAAGACTCTATAAGGTATGTTGATGGTAAAGTTTATTGGATGGGGCAAGCAGGTGGTTTTTTTGTTTTTGACGGTACAGTTAAGAGCTTACCATGTTTAGTTGAAGATTTTGTTTTCACAAGCAAAGGAGACAATCTAGGAATTAACTATTCAAGCGGAGAGTTGGTTTATGCAGGTCTTAATACTCTGTATTCAGAAATCAATTGGTTTTATGTAAAATCAGGAGCTTCAAAAATTGATAGAATAGTAACATATAATTATGCTGAAAATACTTGGACTACTGGGACTTTAGCAAGAACCACTTGGTCTGATGCTACTTTGTTTGAAGTTCCGTATGCAACTGAGTTTAACTCAACAGGAACACCTAGTTTCCCTGTGGTGCAAGGAGTTACGAATTCAAATGGTTCCTCAATTTATTATGCTCATGAGATTGGTAATAATCAAGTAGATCATTCTGGAAATAAAACAGCGATTGTAGCATTTATTGAATCTGGTTCTTTTGATTTAGATGTTGAAGGTAACGGTCAATTTTTTATGTCAATTAGAAGATTTGTACCTGATTTTAAATTAATATCTGGAAATGCACAAGTGACCATAAATCTAAGAGACTTTCCAACGGACACCGAAACCTCATCTCCACTAGGGCCATTTACAATCACAAGCAGCACTGATAAAGTTGATACCCGTGCAAGATCTAGATTTGCTAGTTTAAAAGTTGCTAACACTTCTACTGATGAAAGTTGGAGATATGGCACATTTAGGGCAGACATACAACCTGATGGACAAAGATAATGATTTATAATCCAGTAATGAACAGAGATGGCTTAATATCTACTGCAGGCACTAGTGATTTAACAAGACTAATTAATGAACGACAAAGCCAAGAGGCTGGTATAGTGCCAAGAAACATGGATATATTTGCACAAAGATTTAGTCAAGTCCCCACAGGCATCGCTCAAATCAACAACAGTAAAAGTTATATTCAAAATAAATTAATGGATAAACTTAAAAATTTTAAACCACCTAGCTTAGCTTTAGCTTCTGCTTTACTTCCTAAAGAAGATCCAGTTATAACTCAATCCAGAGATTATTTTTCTGGTTTATATGGTCTTGATGACATAGGCCGAATCGCACAAGGCGATCCTAATGATCCAAATCTTATGGCAGGTTATAACCCTATTAGTGGTGGTCTTCTTAATATGTTAACCAAAGGTAAATTTGGTGATCCTACAAATGTTGGTTTAGATAGAGCATATCAAAAAAGAATAGACACCATTCGTAACAAGGGAATCCCTAGATTACTTAAGGCAGGTAAAGACCCATCTAACTTACAAAATAGATTAACTGAATTACTTGCAATGCAGGCTAAAGATAATGCAGCTATACAACAAATAAGATTAGATAATGCTACGAAACAACAAAAACAAACTATAAAAGATATGAAAGCTGGAAAAATAAATGCTGGTATGCCGGAACAACCATCTGGTGGAGGTGGTCGTGATACTGCCCCTATGCAAACATTTTCAGCTCCTACAAAACAAGGGCAAAGCCCAAGAGGTTCAATGTCTGGACAAAATATTCCAGATAGAAATAGAAATAGATAATGGCTAAAATAAATATTAGTGTTCCTGAACCAAAAGAACAATATGAGTCTTCTAACCAAAGACAAATTATTGAAGCAATTGATACATTAAAAAATCAATTAAATTTTTCTTTTCAATTTGATTTGAAAGAAGAACAAGATAGTTTTAATTGGTTTATATCATGACCATACAATATAAAAATCAAGGTATTAATTTAACAACAACTGGCACAGTTAGTGTGTTAACCGCACCATCAGATGCAACTGTTTTGGTAAAACAAATACAAATAAACAATGGGTCTGGAAGTGGTGTTAATTTAAATGTTCAATTTACTGACACATCAGCATCATCGACTTTTAGAATATTTAATGAAGCCATTACAGGAGCTGCAACAAAAGACATAATTAATTATACTCTTGTGCTTGAGGCAGGTGATATAATTAAAATGACAGCTGGTACGGCAAACGAAATACAAGGGGTAATATCCTATGCTTTATTAGATAGGTCTCAACAAAATGGCTAGAAAATTTAAAGCTTTTGTTGAAAGGCCAAAGCCTAGAAAAAGGCCTAGAAGACATAAGAAAAAACTTTCAAAAAATGAGAAAAGAGACTATAAGAAATATAATCGACAAGGAAGATAATTATGAGTGATGAACTACCAAGAATACCTGCTGAGGCTAAGGAAGTAATTAAAAATAAAAAAACAGGAAAGGTTTATGAAACCAAAGCTGAATTTGACGCTGATGTAGCCGATCCAAACACTGATACTACCGCAGATGATTTTTCACAACATGTAGAAATTACTGTAGCAAAACTTACATTGTTTGGCAGCACTAAAAAATAATGCAACCAAGAGGCGGCACGGAACTACAACTGGAAATGTTGTACAAACATTGTGATAATAAGTTGTTAGATCAAGTTCAGATTTGCACTTCAATACCATACAAAGTTCCTTTAGATCCAAATAAATTAAATATATTGTGGCAAAAAAATTCATACGATCAACCTAACTTATTCGACTTTTTTAATAATCCTGTAAGACATAAGGAGTATGACTGGTATGTATTTAACTCACATTGGAATTATGAAAAGTTTAGACATTACTTTAAGATTCCTACTGAAAAAAGTATGGTGATAAAAAATGGGTCTATACATTTTCCTGAAAGAAAAATTTATAAAAAAGGTGATCCTATAAAATTAATATATCATTCTACTCCTTGGAGAGGTTTGAGCGTGATATTAGGAGCTATGCAATATATCAAAACTCCAGGCGTTACTCTTGATGTTTATTCAAGCACAAAAATATATGGTCAAGAATTTTATGATAGCAGTAATCATTTGTATCAACCACTATTTGATCAAGCAGAACAATTAAAAAATGTAAATTACATAGGCTACAAACCAAATGAATATATTTTAGAAAGAATCACTGATTATCAAATGTGGACACATCCTAGTGTTTTTGAAGAGACGTTTGGTATTGGAGCTTTAGAAGCAATGAGTTCTGGTTTATATATGATAACAACAAACTTTGGAGCTTTATTTGAAACTTGTTCTGAATGGCCTATCTATGTAAATTATACTAACAACTTACCAGCTTTAGCTGAAAGATTTGCAAACGCTATTGATGTGGCTTGTAGTCATCTACATGAAGACTACGTACAAGAACATTTAGAAGAACAACAAAGATTTGCAAAAAAATTTTATTCATGGCAAAAGAAGGGAAAAGAATGGGAAGCATTTTTGAAAGGAGCTTTACATGAGCGACAATCCACAGGGTTATAATCACGATGAGGTAAGAAAACCAATTTGGAAAAAAGAACCCTCTGTCAAACATAAAACATATACTAATGAGGACACTTACCAAACTATTAAAGAAGTAAACAACACAACAAACGAAAAAGGTGATATACATCTATTTATAGGAACACCTTGTCATTCTGAAGTTTCTTTACATTACGTAAATGCTTTAATTAGTTTAACTAAATATTGTTTTAAAAGAGAAGTACCAATAGAATTTTCATTAATAAAATCATCGCTTGTCACTCAGGGCAGAAACCTTTGTGTATCAGGTTTTTTAGATTCAGACGCTACACACTTGTTATTTATAGACTCTGATATATTTTTATACGCATCCACCGTGTTTAAAATGATTGAGGCAAATAAGGATGTTATTTCTGTTCCTTATCCTCTTAAAGCTTTTATGTGGGATAAAACTTTACAGCAAGTTAAAGAGGGTAATATAAAAACGTCAGAACAATTAGCTCAAGCTGGTAATACCTATCCAATGAGAGTGCCAGACCGTGAGGACATACAAATTAAAGATGGTGTAATAGAGGTAACACACAGCCCAACAGGAGCAATGTTAATTAAAAGAAGTGTATTTGAAAAAATGATCAAAGAATATCCACATAAAGATATTAAGCAAAACACCGTAATTAACGGTAAGTTGGTCGCTAAGAAAAATATGTACAATTTTTTTGATACCATACATGACCCAATTACTAAAACATATCTTGGCGAAGATTTTGGTTTTTGTAAGCTCTGGAAGGATATAGGTGGCAAATGTCATGCATATATCAACGATGAAATCACTCATGTGGGAGAGCACCAATATACAGGTAAATTTGCTGATGAGTTGATAAAGATTAAGTAAAATGGTATCATTATAAACTTAGATCTAAAAGGAGAAAATTTTATATGGCCATTCAAGCTTTAATACCTTATGCATTAGGAGCACTAGGGGCATATCAGGGATACAGAAGTGCAAAGGACAGTGGTGCATCAGGGATTGGTAGATTATTAGGTGCAGGTTTAGGAGGTTTTGGTGGCTATACTGCGGGAACATCATTAGCAGGTATGTTTCCAGGCCAAGCTGTTACAGGCTCTACGGCTGGTAACATTTTAAGAACACAAGGAACAAACCCATTGCAAGCTGAAAGATTAGGGAGTGCAGCTGCACAGACAATTAACTTAGGTGGCCCAACTCCAGCAAAAGGAAATTTATTAGATGTATTTTTTAGAAAAAGTCCTGGAGGTGAAATAGATCCACTTAAATTAGCATTAACAACAGCAGGTGGTGCATTTGTATCAGGAGCCTTCAATGAAGGACCTACAGATATTTTCATGCCAGGATATAATATGAGTTACCTTGAGCTTGCAAATCAAAGAGGTAATTTTAAATACATTGACCCGGAGACCGGAGAAGAAAAAGAATACGATTCAGTTTATAAACCAGAGGAACAAGGTTTAAAGGATAGAAGGATTGGCGCGTATTCAATGAACGTTCAAAGACTTAACACAGGTGGACTTGCATCAATTGAAAAATTTAATGAGGGTGGTATAAATTATTTACCTTCAAAACTTTCACATGATGAAAACGATTCTAACAATTACGTTAGAGCAAGTGGTTATGTAGAAGACGGATCTGGAACAGGAGATAAAGACGAGGATACGATGTTAGCTCAATTAGCAGACGGAGAGTTTGTAACAAGAGCAGATGGTGTATTAGGTGCTGGTATCATAGCTGGAGGAAATCCAAATAGCATTAAAGATATGAGAGAAAAAGGTGCCCAATACTTTTATGAACAACAAAGAAGATACAAACGTGTATTTGATTTATTAAAGGAAAGTAATGGCAACAGTAAACAAAAAGAAAATTAAACCTCTTGTAAGTGTTTTACCAATAGAGCCTAAAGACATAGAAAGGTTTTGGCCACTTTGTGAATTCATGGTAGCTGAGGCTTTAGCTTTCTCTGGTAAATATGCAGATCCAGAATTTATTTTTAGAGAATTAAAAAAAGATGTAATGCAATGTTGGATAATGTTTGGTTCCGATGAAACGGAAGAGAATAAAGTATTTGGAGTTTGTATTGGACGTATTGCAGAATTACCAAATTACAGACAATACGAAATAGTTATCTGTACAGGAAAGAGAAGAGAGTTTTGGGAGACACAACTTGTAAACCAAATAACAGAATTTGCTAAACACAACACATGTAAAAGATTAAGTATAATGGCAAGACCCGGTTGGGAAAGAGTATCAAAACAATGGGGTTGGAAAAAGAAACATGTTCAATTAGAGAAATGGTTATAATATGAGTTTTTTTGGAGGAGGAAGAGGTTCTGCACCGAGCACACCATCGACACAAACATCAATAGTTAGGGAAGCACCTGGTATTGAAGAGCGTAAAATAGAGTTAATGGACATCGCGAGACAAGTCGCGCAAGATCCCGTAAATTTACCTGATATAAAAGTAGCACCGTTTTCAGGTCTAGAGCAACAAGGTTTGACTGCTGCGGGCACTACTGGTGTAGGAGCACCAACCACTACTGCAGGAATTGGATCTATATTAAGCGCACAACAAACAGCCGGTCAAGGTCCTAATATTTCACAATTTTTTAATCCATACCAAGATTTTGTAACTAACGAAATTTTAAGACAAGGTGCTGGAATGCAAAATCAATTAGCAGCTCAAGCTGTTGGATCTGGTGCATTTGGTGGTGGAAGAGAAGGTGTGCAGCAAGCAGAATTACAAAATAGAATTTTAGATGCAGTTGGTAGATCAAGACAAGCAGGTTTTGGTACAGCACTTGGTGCAGCACAAAGGCAACAAGCACAAGAAATTGCTACTGATTTATCCGCAGCTCAAGCTTTAGGTGGTGCAGGTATGCAACAACAACAAATGGCGCAGGCTGATATAAATCAATTGATGGGTGCAGGAGGATTACAAAGACAACTTGCTCAAACTGCTTTAGATGCACAAAGACAATCAACATTACAACAACAATTTGAACCTTACCAAAGAGCTGAATTTTTGAAAAACCTTTATGCAGCTGGGCCTACCACACAATCAGGTATCACGATGGGAACTGCTCCCTCAACAAGTCCATTAGCTCAATCTATTGGCACAGGAATAGGAGCTTTCGCAGCATATCAAGGATCTAAACAAACAGCATAGGAGAAAAAATGAATAAAGTTTTAAATAGACCTATGTTTAGACACCAGGCATTAAAAAAAGGACATTTGAAACCCATCCATGCACAAACTGGTGTAATGGTTGGTGCACCAACACAGGACATTAGAAATACACAATTTAGACCACCTGCAATAAACAGACAAGGTTTTGTTGGGCGACAGGTAAGACCTAGATTACAGAGATTTGCAAACATTGCTGGTAAAACTATTGCAGATATTAAAAATTTTCCAACAAGTTCAGTCGGACAAGTTACTAGACCAAATGTAAAAGTCCCTTTTGGTATGGGAGGAGGCGTAGGAAGATTGTTAGGAGGTACAGGTCTTTACCAAGGTGTATCTAATGTTACTTCTAAATTAGGTTTTAAAGACGACAGTATGATAAAAGCAGGTTTAGATCTAGGAATATCTGGTTTGTTGTACATGAATCCTTATGCCAGAGCTGCGGGTTTGGCTTACGGTGGATTTAATTTAGCAAGAAGTGCATTAGGTGCTGGTGTAGATTACGTTGCTCAAAAACCACCTGGCACTACTAAGGCAGCTTTATCGATAGATCGAGGAGATCCAATATTTGAAGAAGGTGTATTAGAAACTGGTATTAAAAATTTATTCACACCTGTTGATGGTTCCAAAAAAAGAAGAAGAGATCCAAAACGTTTAGACGTGATGAATCAAAAAATTCAAGAAAATATAGCAGCACAAGAAGCGGCAGGGTTACTACCAAGAAGTAGATCAAGAAGAGATGCTGTAATTGAAAGAATGAAGAGACTTAATTTTGAAAAAGAAGGTAAGGCCATACAAGAAGCTATGGAAAGAGGAGAAGAATATAATAAAAAACTTGCAGACGAAGGAGATCAAATAGCACAGAATGCTAATGAAGAAGGTGGAGCTGCCAATTTAAATGTTATTCAACAAGATGGTATTACAAACTACGAAGACACACCTCTTGAAGCACAAGAAAGAGGAGAGGCAATAGGTGAAGCATTAAATAAATTAAATACTAAACTTCCTGAAGAGGATCCAAAAGATAAAAAACAAATTGATGAAAACCAAACAAGAGAAGGTGATAATAATATTAATTTTGGTGGCGCATCTTCAGATCCAGATTTTAACAAAACTCAACAACTTGCAAGAAAATTTTATAAAGAATTAAGAGCTGGTGAGGGCTCACAAGCAAATTTAATATTTCTTGCTAACTTAGCATCGGGATTATTAACTGGTACAACAAGAAAAGCTGGTGTGGGAGGAGCCCTTGAGGTTCTAGGTCAAGCCTTAGGTCCTGCTGTAAATAACTATGCCACTATAAAATTAAAAGAAGGTGAGCTAAGAGCAAACGCTAGAGAGGCATCTTTAAGTGCTGCTCTTGAACATATGAAAGCTCTAAATACTTCAGCGGAAATAGATTATCCAGATAGAACTTCAGGTGTAATACAAATAACAGGGGCAGATGGTGAGCTGCAAAACGTTAATGGTTTTCAATTAAAAGATGGTACTATACAGATTGCTACGGGAATAGACGAAAACACAGGAAGAGAAACATTTTCATCTATTTCTCAAAGTGAACCACTAACAGTAGATGGTAAAGTAATTGGTACGTTTACAAACTTCTTACCTAAGAAAGCCATACAGGAAAGATTGTTTGACATATCAGATACACTTGGAAACAGATACACAGCATATGCAACTTCTTTAGATGTTCTTAAAACGTTAAATCAACCAGATAGAAACGTTAAAGCCGGTGCTGCACTTACTGTAGATGCTGTTGTAAGAAGATTAGGTGGAGCTGCTGCAGAATTATTAGGTAGAGATATATCAGGTGCCTCAGTAGATCAAATGAAAGAATTAGGCAAAAAATTAATGCAAGATGAATTTGATGCAATAGATAGATCAGACTTAAGTGAAGAAGCTAAAGAAAAAGCTAAAGAAGAAATAAGTTTTGATTCAATATATGGTAAAGCACTCGCAAGAATTCAAAAAGGTGACAAAGGTGGTTTCTTATCTGGTTTAACAAGAGAGGAACAAGAAAGATTAGCTGTACAAGAAGTTACACTTGTATACGCTTTAGCAAATACATTTAAAGATCAAGACAGATTAACACAAAGAGATATTAATGCTGCTAGAGAAATCGTAAATATCTTCTCATTAACAAGATCTTCTGCAGATGTAAAAGCTTCAATCAAAGCTATTTCAGAAAATTTAGAAAAAGATATTAGAAGACAAGAAAGATTATTTACTGCAGCAGGTGGCTTAACTTCATCGATTAACCAATTAAGAAAACTAAAAGGTTTTGACACTGATATTGAAAATATAGAAGGATCATTGTTTGAAGCCTTAGGAGAAAAAGAATTTTTAGATGAGTTTAACAAACAAATGGGTAATTTATAATGGCAACTTTAAAAGACATACAAGATGCAATAGATAATAAAACTTTTGATCCTTCAAAATTAACATTAGGTCAAAAAAGAGTTGTCAATGAAGCTATTAGAAGGGGCTTGATCAAAGGACCAACAACAAGTCAATTAGAATTACAAAGAGGTTCGGCTGCAAAAGACGTAGCAATAATGAGTGCAGCAGAGAAAGATCCAATAGGGACTCAATTACAATTAGAGGACAGTGCTATCAAAGGTAGAAACTCAGCTATATTAGGTGGTGATATAACAGGATCAATAACACCTTATGTTTTAATGAGAAAAAAAATATTTAGTGCTGCAAAATCTAAAGTGCCTGGAGACAAAAACACTGGTCTTTTTGCAAGAACAAATTATTTTAAAAATGCAGCAAACAATCTTACACAACGGCTACCGGGCAGATATAAATTATTTGGTGGTGCGATGCAATTATTAGCTAAAGTAGCGGATCCTACTGTTGGAAGACTTTTGAAAAGTCCTTTAGGAAGAGCAGAAGTATATTCTGTTTTGGGAGGGACTGCAGGTGCAGGTGCTGGTTCGATCACTTATGATGTGTTAAATGAAACAGCAGGTGTGCAAGTAATGGACGCTATTGCAGATGATTTAGGTAACATGACTCCAAGAGAAGTTAATACAGACATTACGGCTAATGCACTAGATGCAACATTCACAGCATTAGCTTGGAATGCAGGAGCGGCAACTCTTACTCCATTATTATTAAAAAGTTTGGGAAAAATAGGTAGATTATCAATCGGTGCAAAATCGAAAGATGCAAAACAACTTGTCAACATTGCTAGAGATAAAGGAGGATTACCAATTCCATTAGTTATGACAGCAAGAGAAGGAGTTGGTTTGTTAGGTGGTTTTGCAAATAAGTTTTTTAAAGTTCTAGGTATAATGCCTTTTGTAAATGGTATAGGTAGGGAAGCTCTTCAAGGTGCTGAGCAAGCTGCAGGTAAACAATATTTAAATACAAGTGTATTAAACTATGGCCCATTGATTAAAACAGGAATGTTATCATCAGTATTATTTAAACAAGCAGACGAGGCTTTTAAACAAAACTCTGCTTTAATTAATTCATCATATGCAGGTTTTGAATCATTAGCAAATGTCATAGGTAATCCAAGATTGATACCGACTGAAAAAACAAAAAAATTTGCTAAAGAAATGGTTGATGAGTTAGCCATGTCCTTTCCTGGTATAAAAGGTTATGCAGAAGATAAATTAGGTAAAATAGATTTAAATGAATTACAAAAATTAGCAGGCACAGCAGACCCCTTAGCTTTATTTTACAGATATGTTAATCAAATAGGAGATTTTATTACACCTAAAGAATACAAAGGTTTGATTGGTCAATTAAATGCAGCTATAGAAAAAACAGCTTATCAAAATATAAGACCACAATTGTGGACAATTAGAGAAGCTTTAGAAAATGATTTGAATTCTTTTGGTGGTAAAATTACCAAAGAAAATTTTTTAAAAGATGATGGAATAAAAGCGGCATACGATGGCGTAGTAAAAACACAGGGTAAAGAAGCTGCAGAATTAGAACTTTCTAAAAAAGTAAACGAGGCTAAAAAATTAAGAGATAAACTATATGATGCAAACGATACCTTTTCATCTATTATGGATTTTTATCAAAGAGCAAATATTACAAAAGTGTTTAAACAATTTGACAATACAAAATTTACAAACAAAGCACTTGCAGGCATAAGAGGATTAGAAAAAGATAAAACAGGAAACTTTTTTAAAGCACTAACAAATGATGTGTTCACACACGGAACACCTGAATCTATAGATCAATTAAGAAAAATATTAGGTGCAACCGCTATAACATCAAGAAAAACTGGTCAAGCAATAGGTATTACTAAAGGTGGTGGAGAGGCATTGTATAATGCTGCTAAGGCACGATGGATGTTTAATAGTTTTTATAGAGGTTTTGATTCTTCATTAACACCAGGCGGTAGAACTATGATGGATGATGTCTTAGCAGATTCTACTGTTAAAGCAGGAACTGATGGCGTAGTTGATGTTATGCAGGGAATGGCAAATGTGGCAACAAGACAAGGAGAGGAAATATTAGATTTTAGTTTGTCAAAAGCAAAATCATCAGGCGGTATTTTAGATGCAACAAAAATAAAATTTAGTCCAAGAGATACACAACAATTTAACATCAATAGATTTTTAAGAACTTTAGGTATTGATGACCCAACTAATGATTTAGCAAAAGACAGATTAGTTAAAATATTAGGAGGACCACAAGCAGCAAAACCATTTGAAGAATTTATAACTTACATGAAAGCGATAAGTGATACACCTATTGCAGACACATCAACCTTCATGCAAAGAAGACTACAATTAGGTGGACTTAACTCATTTGCAGGAGCTGTTGTTCTTGGTGGATCTGCAGCTATAAATCCATTTGCTCCAGCTTTGTTTGTGTTACTTGCTAGAAGAGCAGGACAAATTCTTACAGATCCTATTGCGATGAGGGCATGGAATGATGCATTAAATCCATCTGAACAGATTGGTTTATTGATGGGCAAAAAAGTTGGGCAGGGAGTGCCTGGATTGTTAGGCATAGGTAGAAGATATTTTAAAGGAAGAGATATACAAACTGCTGCAAACATTTTAAAATCTCCTGGCGTTGTAGGAAGATTAGGTTTAACTCAAAAGAGAGAAGCTTTTGCAAGAGTTATGAATTATTTAAATGATAGCGATAGTGATGTTCCTAGAATAGATCCAAAAAATGTTACACCACAAGAAATTACTGAAAGACTTTTACAGTTAGATAGTAAAATACCTGAACCTGCTTATGATCAAAGAACATTACCAAAAAACACTTATGAAACATTGATGGCATACGAATCAGCAGAACCATCTGGAAATATTGATGTTGATAATAATGCAGTTACATTCCTTCAACGTTCAGCACAAAATGAAGTTGCAGATCAAGTTGAAACTGCTGAAGTTGAAGCGGAAGAAGAACAATCAATCATGGAGGATTTAGAATTAGAAAGTCCTGTGTTGAGTCAAAACAATCAATTGCCTGGATCTTTGCCTGTGCCAGGACAAGATGTAAATCCACAAACGGTAAAAGCTCTATTCCCTTTTGATACAACATTAGCAGCTGCTGCTGATAGGAGAAATCGTGGCTAAAACAGAAAACGCATTACAGAGGATTGATTCGCATGAAAAATTGTGTCGAATCATGCAAAAGCAAACACAAGAACACATCAAAAGTTTACAAAGCGACATTGCAAGAATAGAAAAAATAATGTTGACATCAGCGGGCGTATTAATTACTGGTATGGCAGGAATAATATTAGTATTAATTACAAGAGTCTGGTGAAATTAGTTATAAATAAGAAATATCCATACAAACATTACAATAGATTCTCAGATACAACTGGGCGTAAATATCTTGTAGACAATGTCAAAGTCCCTTCTGTAACCACGATATTAAGTGCCACTAAAGATATGAGGCAGTTAAATAATTGGCGTAGACGAGTCGGAGAAAAGGAGGCAGATAGGATTATGAATCAAGCTTCAACAATAGGCACAGAAATGCACCAAGTGTTAGAATATTATCTTACAGGTCAAGGTTATTATAATGATCAAGATGAGGGCAAAAAGCCAAGAATGATGGCTAAAACTATACTGGATAATATTAAATTAAATGAAGTATGGGGTAATGAAATAAGCCTAGAATATAAAAACCAGTTCGCTGGGACATGTGATTTAACTGCAGTTGCTTACGGAAAACCAAGTATTGTTGACTGGAAGCAGTCAAATAAGCTTAAAAGAGAAGAATATGTTGAAGACTACAAGCATCAGTTAGGTGCCTATTATTTAGCCCATACAACGAATTACGGGCCCATAGAGCAGGGTGTAATCAGTATTTGTACCAGAGACTTACAATATCAAGAATTTAAGCTCTCAGAGGCTGAATTGATTGAATATGGTGATAAGTTTTTAGAAAGATTAGAAAAATATAACAAGTTACAACAACCAGGATCTTAGATCTTCTTCACCCAAAGTCTTTGCCGCTATTTGGCCTTTATTTATTAAAGATTTTAATATAGCCTCATCAAGAGTATTTTTAGCCACAATATCAACATAAACCACTGTCCCTGTCTGACCCATTCTATGTGCTCTGTCCTCAGATTGCATACGCACCTCTAAATTGTAATTATTACTATAATAAACCACAGTATTACATGCTGTAAGTGTAAGACCAAAACCACCAGTAGTAGGATTACCTACTAAGAATCTACAATTTGGATCATTTTGTATACGATCTACTGCTTTTTTTCTTTCA
>Ga0209232_1000500_pt1 | contig 23923 bp, 31 predicted proteins | sample ETNvirenome_2_60_FD_184066 | JGI IMG/M metagenome (GOLD analysis project Ga0209232, IMG submission 184066) | Marine viral communities from the Pacific Ocean - ETNP_2_60 (SPAdes) (version 2) | ecosystem: Environmental > Aquatic > Marine > Oceanic | place: Pacific Ocean | collected 2013-06-22
TTCTACACATTCTACAGTAGGAGTTTTACCCAAGGGATAATCAGCATCTGCTAACCGATCAATCATTCCTTTGGATATTTTATTTGGTGATGGTGGGACTATTTTTCTTCTGTTTGTTTTTTCAATAAGATCAGATATAACATAATAATTGTTTTCATCTTCACAAATATGTTTCCATCTATGAAAATTCACATTGCCTTTGTCCACATAAGTGATTACTGAATACAATTTCTCTGGGCTTACAAATGTAAGTTCATACATTCCAAGCGGTGATATATCTGTTACTTTAAATTGATTGTCAATCTGATACAGCGGGTCATTGAAACCAAATCGCTCATAATCAAACTTCTTTTTGTATGAATGTCTCATAATCCTCACTTTCTAATTAAAATACTGTTCTAGTATATACTATATTTATGAAAAAGTCAAGTTTTTTCAATAAGATAGGGGTCAAAACCGTAATTCTGACCCCTTTATGAAAAAACTATCAATTGTTTTGGCAAACGAACTAGATAGTTGTTATTAATAAATTGTATTGACGCAATGGGCTCTAAGAGCAGTATTTTGAAAGGAGCCTTATCATGGATGATAAGCTGTCGTCAATACTAAATGTCAACTTTTAGATTGTAATGGGTGCAAATACTAAGAAAGCACTTGCACAAAACTATTTATGGTTGCACTCGCAACCTGATAACACTCGTTATCGAATTCTGTAAGTGAAGGGTAATGCTATGAGCGTATATTACCTTGGAAATAGAATATGATATTGGAATGCAAATTGCAACATCAAAAGGATATAATGCAAACCCTTCACTATATGTATTTATACTATATTATTTTGATTTTGTCAAGCTCTTTTCGTATCGGTTTATATGTCCGTATACAGTTTGTCTGATAAGGTTTAGTTCTAAACATATTTCTTTCTTGGTATAACCTTGTTTATGCATTTCTATAACCTTGTATTGTATATCGTGATATTTGGGTCTTAGGCTCCATTTGGTAGCATCTTTTTGACTGTAATGTTTTACCCATACCCACGGATCATCACCAAACCTTTTTTGTAGGTATGATTTTTTTCTTATTACTGCCCAAGGATTATAACTTAGATGTTCAACGTGTTGGTAATTTTCCCAATTTTCTAGTTCTGTTTTTAAACAACTGGTCATTATGAACCAATGTTCTGGTGCACACCAATGTCTAAAACTATAGGCACCTTCATATCCTGTGGGACAACCCTGTGGATGTTTTGTCATAAACATAAATCGAAAATGTTTTGCTTCTGTTGCTATGTTGTGACTTCTTAGGAAGCCATTGCATCTTCTACTTACATCTGTTGGATTTTTTGGGGGTCTGCTTTTATTCATTTTATTCTTATGTTGATGCTACTGCTCTATCTGTTACTCTTCTCCAAGCACTTCCATCGTAGAAACAAGGAACTGCTCCACCTGCGTCATTTGTGCAAAATGCCATAGCACCTGCACCAATACCTGATGTTGGTAAGTTTGCTACTGTATAACTAGGTAATTCAAAAGGAACATTGATAGAACCTCTTTTAGGAGTTACATCTAATTGACCATTTGTAGGACTGCTTGATGCATTATCAATAGCAATAAGTTTCATTTTGTTTTGACTTGGATCTGTGCTTGTAAATTCACAGTTAAATCTACCTGCTTGTCTATCTACTGCATCATCTTTGAACTTGAATGTAATACTTTGTTGTCTAGTTCCACTACCAATAGTAGAACCTGTGTAATCACTTTGACATTCAATAACATTGTGTAGATCATCTGTTAGATCACTGCTCATGTCTGTGCTGATGAACATACTGTTGCTGTTTGTTCTGACACCTTCAATATCTACTGGTCCTGTGAGAACAACTTTACCTGTTCCGTGTGGATCTAATTGTATATTATTATTACTTGCACTTGTTATAATCTTATTACCACCTAAATCAAAATCACCAGTTAATGGTGTGCTTGTTCCACTTGATAATAATACTGTTCCACTTGCGTCTGGTAATGTAATGGTATTATTTTGTGAGGGATCTGCTGGATATATGCTTGTGAAAAAATCATTGTCTGTGTCACCACCTAAACCTATTTTATTACCTGCACCAAAAAACAATCCATTTCTATTGAATGTTGCGATAGTTTCCATACTGCCATTTGCAACAATATTAAATTGCATTCTGCCTCTTTCACTACCGCTGTTTGTTCTTTCTATCTTACCTTCAATATTTGCATATGTATCTATATTACCTGCACTATCTTGTCCTTTGAATATTAATGTTCCTAGCAAATCATCTGTGGCTGGACTTGCACTAGTTCTTTCTAATACAATTTCTGGACCTGCGGCCGCACCATCATCTGCTTTTTGTAATTTTAGCAATCCACTATCCGATTCGTCAATCAATAATGTTCCATCTAAATTTGGTAAACGGATTAATCTATTTGATGTAGGATCTTCAACACTTAATTGTGTTCTTACATCATCATCTGTAGAACCTTCAAAATATATATCATTGCTGGCATTCATAAACAGACCTTTTCTGCTCATAGTCATTACTGTTTCATTGCTACCGTCATTCATAGCCTGAAATAATATAAGGCCTCTTTCAGCACCACTATTTGGCTTACCAATCATACCTCTTATACCTGAGTATGTATCAGTATTACCAGCACTATCTCTGCCACGAAATTCAATACCACCAATTACATCATTGTCTGCTGGACTTGCACTTATTCTTGTTAAGTTCATTTGTGGTCCTACTAACGCTCCATCATTTGAATATTGAATGTTCAACGGAGCGGCATTTGTGCTTCCACCTGTGATTTGTGTTTGTCCTGTGCCATTTGGTGCTAATACAATATTACCATTTGATGTTGTAATTAAACTTCTACTGTTAACATCAAGATCTCCACCAAGCTGAGGGCTAGTGTCATTTACTACATCTGTTAATACATCAAGACCACTTGCTGTTTCAATATCAATTGGTTGTGATACTATGTTTCCGTCTAAACCTACTAATCTCATTAATCTTTCTCCAAGTATGTTGCATCTGGTGCATATTGTTCTAATATAACATCTACTGTTGCATCTGGGAACAATGTAATACTATTTACTCTAAATTTTTCTGCTGTAAAGTTATAAGTTTCGTGTGTCACTGTGACAGGGTCACCTACGTTTAGTTTTAGTGCTTCGTGACTTGCTTTAAACTGCATAATAGTTTGATGTCTACTTAAATCTAAATAATATGTTCCTATACGTGTTGCTAAATCATTTGCATCTGTTGTTGAACTTACCATTGGCAAGTCCACACTCTTTTCATTTACTACACCACCATCTTCTGTGAGGTATGTTGAATTTTCTACAATTAAACTATCTGCTTGAAAGTCTAAATCTGGGTTAAAGAAGTTTACTTTCATTCTGTTAAATCTTGATTTTTTACTACCTAAACTAGTAGTAATTTTACCTAACATATTATCTTTGTTAAAATCAAATGCACTTGTGAAACTTTCTTCTTTTACTGGTTTGAGTTGATATTCACCATTTGCATAAACCAAGTTCATGTTAGCACAAGTCAATAGTTTTTGTGTATTATTGAATAGTGTATCAGCTGTATCTAACGCACCATTAAATGTAACGTTTGTTTGTCTTACACCACTTATTGTAGCTGTTAGCAATGTGTTAGCCCAAGTTCTAGCTGTTTTAAAACTTTCAATGTTTATATCACTTGTTGATATTCCTTTTCCATAAACTGGATCTGTAAGATAATCATATATTATGTTTGCTGGGTTTTTACGTTCTGCATCTGTGTTTACATATGTAGTAGGATGAACACCTGTGCCACCTTCGCTTACTGCTTTTACTTTTTTACCTTTTACATCAACTGTAATAGTAGGAGCACCTGGGAATACATCTCTGTCATATTGCATAATAGCATATATGTAAGCTATACCCTTCATATTATGATTGCTGGTCCACTCTACACTTTTATTGAAACTACCTACTGTGAAACTTGTTCCACTTACATTATCATTTGCACTTGTTTGGTTGTGTGCACCTAACCACATTCTCAATGTTAGTTTACCACTAAATTCACTGGTTATACTTCCGCTTTGACCTTTAACACTTCCACTCCAAGCTTCTGTGTTATTGAATTGTATTGCTGTTATATCATCAATAGCATTTGCACTTGTGCCTGATGCACCTTGTGCTACTGCTAATACAACGTGTAAATATTCTGTATCATTATCATCACTAACATTTCCATCGCCATCACTGGTGTTTACATAAGCACGAACACCACCCATACGTCTATCACCATATACTACTGGAATAGCCGCAACGTTTGAACCTTTGTTAAGCAAGAAGCCACTGTCTGTAACACCAGCTCCACCACCGCCTGGTTTAGGTCCTAATACTGAACTAGCGGCCGCTTGTAATACGAAACTAAATGCTGTAGCCGCAAATCCGCTTAACCCCAATGCCGCCGCGGCATACGGAGCAAATACTGCTACCGCAATCATTGCTAAACTTTTTACAGCCTTACCCATTTACTTTCTCCAATTTCTTTTTTCTAATTTTTTAAATGCTTTAGGATGATATCCTTTTATTTCTTGTCCTTCAGGAACTGTCCAGAAAGCACCTTCAAAATAAACATAAACACTGGCATAGTAACCTCTCTCTATTGTTACTACATCACCATTTTCCCATTGTGGGTTTTTTGCTTTTAGTTCTTTGTAATCTCTGAGATGCAACCACATAGATGGTGTTATTTTTAAGTTTCTCATAAACTCTTTTGCACCTTCTTTGTGACTGTATGCACCCTTTACTTTATCTTCATAATCTGTTGTTCCATAAACGTAATCATGCATTTCTATAAAGAAAGTGTTGCAATCATTTACGTTCCATTCAAATGCTTTACCTGTTCTTTTACTAATAAACGAACCCATTTTTAATTGTTGTTGTAATTCCATTTTAACTCCTTACGGTTTTTGCCATTTAATATCTTGTATAAGTTTGCTGGCATATTGAAAAGCTCTATCTCCTGCGTAGAGACTTTGTTGTCTATTATCATTTGTAATCACACCATTTGTCCTCTCATAATCCTGCCAATGACTAGCACAAGTTGCCGCCACTGTTGTTGTATCTTGTGGATCATCTTCAATTACTGGTGCACTTATTCTTCCATCAAACATAAGCATTGATCCAAGGTTTGTTACTTCTTCATCAAAAAATACCCTGTATATTCTTACTGGTTGATCTACGTAATTGTAATTTAAAAATTGTTGTATAAAGTTAAGTGTTACACTATTACCACTACCATCATCTACAGTTTTACCAAATGCTGGAACACCTGCTAAACTTATGGTTATTTCACTGGTTGTAAATAATCTTTCTTCTGATATCTGACTAAAGCCTAAAAAACCACCTAAACTTGTAAATGTTTTTGTAGCTGTTGTTCCTGCACTATCTGTATCACTTATTTCAACATCGTGTGGTGCATTTGTAATATAAATCTTTTCAAGACTGTTATCACTTTTCTTACGAAGCTCTATTGCTAGTGCTTCAAAACATCTCAATGTTTTCTTACCTAGGGCATCAAAAATATTACCACTGCTAAATCTACTTGTTGTCATTATTTAAACTCATCAAAATCAAATCTGAAACTAGCTCTGTAGAATCCATCTGCGTTTTTTGAAAATTCATAACTGTCTTCACCCAATGTTACCACAACGTGACTTGGATTTCTAAACATTCGTGTATCTCCATCTTTTGCTTGTCTTGGTCCATATGCAACTCTGGCTTTTACTTCACCAAACTTGTTACTTGTTGGATTATCGTTTATCACATAGTATAAATTACCATTACCATTTCTTGGGCCAATCAATACATCACCTCTTTCAAATACTTTAGTTTGACTTGCTTGTAATCCCTCAAGCAATATTAGTTTACCACCAGCACTTACTGGATCTTTTATTCTTAAATTATTAGTAATTGCTGTGTTTTGTGAATCTGTTCTTTCATTGTAGAATAAATGAACTGTTGATCCCATATTGTTGCTATAATTTCTTAAATCAAAATAGAAAGGCATACTTTGTCCTTGTGCCGCTAATGCTAGTGCTTCAAACTTTTTCCAATCTGAGGCTGACATTGGAGCATAATTTACTTCCAATTGATATTTGACCACACCACTTGTTCTAGCATACTTGATACCACTTTGTGATACCGCTGTGCTTGTAGGTTGATTTACTGTAAATTGAATACTAGATGGAGTCACGTGTTTTGGCCACAGTTTGTGTGTATCTGTAAAGCCTGTATCAACCCATTCATCATCTGTATCAAATACATCTGGTGCATATGGTGTTGGTGTAACATATTCATCTGCTTTTGCGTTGATAGGAAATAACCCAACTTTTTCTATAACATGAGTTGCTGGTTTAGCTGGACTGCCACTTAATATAGCAGTATTTTCAATATTAACTGAACTTGTTAGTCCAAGTCCTGCTAATGTAAACAATCCTCTTTTAGGAAAACCTTCTAGATCACTTGTGCCAGTTAAGAAACCACTACTGTTTACATTTGGTGTGCCTGTTGGCGTTGTAATATATGTTGGAGTGAATGCACTTGTTTGTCCTGGTCTCCAAAACTTTGTAAAGTCATATACAGCACCTGGTTGTGAATTATTATTAGTATCTTGATAGAAATAACTGTTTCTGCCTGGACTTCTAATATTATTACCTGCCATTTGATATATCAACTTATCAAAATTTTGATTATCATCATTTGTTGTTTTATTTCCACTATACAATGTAGATGCTTCACTTGCTAGTGGATGTGTTAACGGTGATATTGGTGTTAAACTTGTATCGTTCAATGAACCGTGCCATAATAATCCACCAACATTTGTTCCACTTCTTGGACATTTTAATGTTTGTTTACTTGTTCCTGTGCCATATAATCCTGGTGATTCAACTCTGTAACTCCAGAAGTCAATGATCTTAATATTACCTGTGATAGCACCACTGCCATTTGTTGCTGTTAATACACTACTATCTCTGGCACCAAATGTTCCTGTAGGATCTGTTAGTATTTCTAAATTACCTGTGCTTTTTGTATACTTGTATCCAAAAAAAGCTGTGTCATCCATACTGCTTGGTATAGTCTTACTTGTTCCAGTTCCTGCTGTTAGTTGAACTCTACAAAAACCTCTGAATATGTTTGTTTCATCTTCAGTGTTTGTGTTTGGTGTCATATTTTGTGATTCTATATTTCCACGCAATGAGTTAAAACTACTATCACTTATATCTACAGCTATTGCCGCGGCACTTCCACTACTTGCTATACTAAATGGAATACCGCCTGAGGCTGGTGATGCAAACTTATCTTTACCTTGTCCACTTGTGATTGTTGCGTGTGTTGTTCTACCTGAATCTGTGTAAACTAGATAACTGTTTGATCCACTTATCTTTTCCAAATACAATAATGTTCCACTTGAAGCGGCCATTGTTCCTGTTAGGTTTGCTGGTGTTATAGCTACTTGTAATACATCACCTGTTGTAAATGTTTCTTGGAATCCATCAAAATGCAATACTGCATCTTGTGATCCTGTTCCATCATCTAACATTGTTAAAAAGAAATCACCTTGATGATTTAAAGTTGCGTCAGATATTTGTTCTAATTGTGTAAGACCTGAGTCTTCACATAATACTAGATTAAAACCATCTAATATTTGACAAAATGCTCTTTTTGTGTTGAATGCTCTATCATTTCTTCCTGTTGAATCATTATCAAATCCAAAAAACTCTATTTCTTCACCATTACCAAATTCGTGTGCGTGTGTGAACTGTATTCTAATATGTGGCATATTGTTGCTGTTTAGTTCATGGTGTATACCACCAATTGTTCTACCATTTGGTTGAATGTTGAATTCCATTTCTGGATATTTTGCCAACATATTGAAAGTTGGATTATCATCATCACTGAAACTGCTATGATAATGTTTATAAGCCGCGAATCCTAAATTTAATTGATCTCTTGTTCTGCTTAAACCGCTGTAGGTTAAATTATTTGTTTGTGCTGGTTTGTATACATATGTTAATACATCATTAACACGTTTACTTAATCCTGCACTATTGTCGTCTTTCCAATCATTTGAATCTGTTGCGTATCCATTAGCCCCATTGTTGGGCCAATTCCATACATCATTTAAATCTGCCATTTTGTTGACTCCTTAACCGGTTATACCAGCACGACCTCTTTGATTGTGTGCTTGGCTAACCATTCCTATAATTTGTGGTTTGTTCTTTAATAAGAACTCCATACCTGTTTGTGTATCTATTGCATTTATGTTAAAGTTTACAATAGTTTCACGATCTGGACCCATTTGTTCATTACTTACCACTTGTCCTGTAGTGTTTGGAATAAACATTTCTGGTCCACGTTCACCAACCATATATGCTTGGCCGCCTCTTGCAATACCACCGTTTGCTAATCCTAAGAATCCACCAATACTGCTAAAGATACTGCCTACACCACTACTTATACTACCAAATATATTGCCCATTCCACCACCACTGCCGATGCTTCCTAGGATATTTCCGATACTTCCAGCACCACTGGTTCCCCCTAATGAACCTAGTATGCTGTCTACAAAAGGTTGTGTAATACGTTTTTGTATAATCATTGTAGCAATGTCTTCAAGTGTTTGATTTAAGAAGGATTTAAAATCGCCCAAACTTGCTTTACCTTGTGCTAAACTACGTGCTAGATTATTTGCTAAACTATCACCTTGTTTTTTGATTGCTTCATTGATTTGTTCAGCAAATGTTTTGGTTTGTTCACCAACTTTGTTTGCTGTATCACCTGTTCTTTCAAGTGTTTCAATTTGTTCTTCCAATGCTTTGGTAAGTTCTGCTTGACTCAAACCATTTGCTTTAGCAATCTTATCTACCTCTGCTAGTGCATTTTTCAATAACTCTAAATCTTTGTTTTCTTGTTTAATTCTTTCTATTAGATTATCAACAGTTGTTTTTTGTTTTTCTTTTGCTTTACCATTTTCATCAACTGCTTCTTTGTTTCTTTGTAAACTTGCAATCTGATCTTCTAATGCTTGTGTTAGTTCTGTTTCACTTAGACCTGTTAGTCTTGCAATGTCTGATACGTTTAATAATGCCGCTTGTAGATCTTTTAATTGTAATTTTTCTTCTAACAATCTTTCAATCAATACTGCACTTGCATTTTTACGTTTTTCTATTTCTTTTGTTAATTTTTGATTACCATCAACTGCCGCGTTTGTTTCTGCGTTGGCTTTGGCTTGTTGTTCTGCTAAGAAAGCGGCACCGTGTGCGGCTTCTAAGTCTTTTAGTGTTTTTAATTGTTGAACTTGTATTGCTTTACGATTTGTAACAATCTGACCTTCAATTGCATCAGTTAATGGTTTTAGCATAACTGCCAATCTGTCTGTTCCCATTATAGCTGATGTATCTACCTCTGGTAATATTGGTGGAACTTTATCTAATGCTTCTTGAAAAGCATTACCAAAATCCATAGCCATTCCATTAGCAACGGCATCCATAGCACCTCTAAAGTCACCTTCTAATGCTAGTTTTAAACCATCACCAATACCACTAAAGATTTCCATCAATCCACTAGCAAAATTACTTGCTAGACTAGCTACTGCATTGAATGCACCTATAAAGAAATTTGGTAATGAGAATACAATACCTCTAATGTATTCAAATGCAATTACAAATCCATTTAATATATTGTTTAGACCGTTCTTGGCTAGTCCTACTATGGTTGTAAATGCTTTACCAACAAAACCACCAAGGGTGCTAAACATTCCTTTTATTTCATCTATAACAAAACCAAATGTATTACCAAAAAAGTCAGCCACGTCTTTGATGTATCCACCTATTAGTTGGAATACTGCACGAGTTGTTTCACCCAATGTTGCAGTGATACCACCTATCTTAATTGTTTCATCTCTGAATAAGAATAATCCAGCAGTCAATGCAGTTGCTACTGCGGCTGGTATTCCAATAAATGGATTTGCCAACAATGGACCAAGTCTAACTGCCGCACCTGCTATTGTTTTCAAACCTCCACCAACAAGTGGTAATGCAAAAATAACATTTCTTATACCTTTGCCTAGTTTGCTAAAACTTAATGCCGCAATACCCATACCACCGGTAAGTGTGTTGATTGATTTTAAGAATGTAATAGCTGATGCCGCACCCTGTATGAATAATACACCTAGTGCCGCGTTTTTGATAGCTTCGAAGTTTTGTGCTAGGAATTTGAGAGCGTCTGCTGTTCCAACAATAGCTGATCCCAATCCACTACCCAATGCTTCAATTAGTTTATCATTTGTTTGTAGAAATTCTGTTGCTTCTGTAATTGCTTGTGTAAGTTGTGGTCTAAATTGTGTTCCCAATTTGTTTGCCGCTAATCCAACTTCAATCTTAAAGTTACTCATCGCAGTTGATAAGTTATCTAATTTTTGTTCTGTTGCACCACCAAATTGTTGATTGATTGCTCTTGTTAGTGCTTCGGTTATCTGCCTAGCACCTTCTGATGTTTTACCAAATTCTGATATTTCTAAACGTGTAATACCCAGTTGATCTTCCAGCATCTTGAATACTGGAACACCTCTGTCAGCCAATCTGTTTAGTTCTTCAAGACCCAAACCACCTGATGTAGTTCTTGAAAATAAGTCTGTGATAGCTGTTAGTGTTCCCACTTGGTCTGTGGTAACAGCCGCTACATCTGTGAATGTTGTTAGTAGTTTTTGTGTTGGTGTAATACCAGCACCTTGTAGTTTAATAAATGTTGTTGTTAGATCTTCTACGCCAAATTGAGTTTGTGTGGAAAACTTGGTTATAAATTCAAATGCTTTAGCACCTGCTTCAGCACTACCCGTAACACTGGCTAGTGTATCATTTAAGTCTTCAAAATTTGCAGTAGTGGCTACAATGCTACGTAAAGCACCACCAGTAGCAATGGCTGTAATAGCCGCAGTTATCTTACCCATACCAAGCGAAATGCCTTTGCTTTTACGCTCTAGTTTGCCTAAGTTACCTTCTATTCTACGTAAAGGACCACTAGTTTTATCTACTGCCTTTACAATCAACTCATACGTTGAATTTGCCATCTAACGTCTCCTCTTTTGGGCTTTTTTATTTTGTTTGTTTATATAATCAAAATATTCAACCCAACCTTGAACTTCCACACTACTCATCTGCATTACCTGTTTGACTGTTAGTCCTAACTCTGCACCTAAACGATACAGAAACAGAATGTTAGGATTGTCCTTTAGTTTCCCAATGCTTCGTCAGTTTTTTCTGCATCTGCATTAAACTGTGTAACCACACGTAGGATAACTTTAGGGTCAACGCCTCTCATTAACTTATATTGATCTGCTAGATCAAATAACGGATTACCGTCTTTGTCTCTGGCTCTCATAATAAGCGTAATAACCAATGCTTCAGTTGACTTACCTTTTTGTGTAAGTTCAACCACTTGAGCTTCTTCAGCCAATGTAGTGCTTGGTTTATAATAAATTTCCGTGTCCCATTCTGGCACAAGGATTGGACCTTTCAGTCCGTCAGCTAACACTTCTTTGAAATGTGCTGTTGCTTTGTCAATTAATTTTAGTTTGTTTGTCATCTTATTGTTCGCCTTTGTTTAAGTATCTTTGATAGAACAGGAACAATAATTCCAGCTGGAGCCTGACGGCTTCTGCCTTGATCTAGTAAACCAATGTAGGGGACTTTGTTTTCTACTAGCACTTTGCTATCTCCTATTCTATATGTAGAGGTCTTTCGCCAACCTCTTTTTGCACGCCCAGTTCGTATTGGGGTTATGTTCCGTGCATCTGTATTTAGCTGACTGAACAGCTGGTCTACGGCACGTTCTAGTTTGTTTTCTATATGGTTGAATATAGTTTTTGCACTACTAGAACGCACCGTAATACCTCAATGTTTTATTATGCCGCTGAGTATGATAGATCACCTGTTCCATCAAATGAGATAGAATATTCTACCGCACCATCAAAACTTGCTGATCTAGCTATACTTGTAACGATCGCGTCACCTGCGTAATATGCACTATTCGCACCTGTTCCTGCTGGATACAATTCAAAATCAATTCTGTCACCAGCTTTGATTAGTGGACTTGTTCCCACAAGGTCAGTTCCAGAGTCACCACCTGCACCGATAGCATCAGAATCATGACCAATGTTTGTGTCATTTTGATCCCAATAACCGTCTACTGTTCCAGTGAAACCTCTGAATGATGATATTACAGATCTACTTGCATCTCCAAATGCCGTAACATCAATTGTTTCTGATGTTTCGTCTAATGAAAATGCAGTTACGTGTAGCATCGCTGTTTTTGTGCTACCGTTAGGGCCGATCTTTACTACCCCTGATACACCTTTTGTTTCTGCCATGTTAATTCATCCTTCTTAAATAAATTATTAAGTTTGATTACTATCAAACTGTCTTCTAAACACTACCACGACTGTGATAGTATTTTGCCGTATAGACTAATGCCGCTTGGCCATATGGTTTAGTTTCACCTATCTCACGTATAATAACTTCGCTTGTATAACTATCTGAGGCGTTGCCACCCAAGCTAGTATCCAATGCTAGTTTCTCTTCAATCTTCTCTATAATAGAGTTTCTATCTGAGTCTCTGTTATTACCATGCACTACTACATTAATCAAAAAGTCTATTGTGCTTTCTTGTCTAGGAGCACTTCCTATACTGGAATTCTCTCTAGTTTCATTTGCACTTTCCACCAATACGTGTGGAAAACTAGTTACTGCTAATTGAGCAATATCTGTAGGCTCTCTGGTTACAGTTTTTACACCTGTAATAGCGTTGATCTGTGTCACTATATGACTTGCTATATTTTCTCTGATACTTGCCACTATCTGTAGATCCTCTCTTGTCTTTGTTTGAATGTTTCAGATTCTGTGATATTACCATCTGCGTCACCATCATATTGAACTCCTTGGGCCATTTCCATGTCCATCTCTTCAACAAAACGATTTCTGTAATGTTCTATCATTTCTCTAAAAGTATCTCCGCCAACTGCGAAAGGACTTAACAGAGGAAGGATATGAGCATATAAAGCTCTGTAGATAGTAGCACGTTGCCACTGAGCATCTACAAGTTTTGTTGCATCAAACGTTGGGCCTACTCTACGACCAACTGCGTTAAAAGCCTGTGTGTATGTTTTGTTAAACCAATTTACTTCGATATAACGTTTTACATCAGCTTCTGCTTCAGTTAATTGTGCAGTAAAGTCTGTGATACCGTGATTAACGATACTAGGCTGAACTGCTGTGAGTTGCGTGTTATTTGCGTATGCCATATCCTATACCTCCTAATTATTATGCTAGTGTAGCGTCAGCTGTTAATTTAGCAATTTTTGCGTTTGAAAGTCTTGCCGCACCAAATGCCGCTGAAGCAACAACTTCTGTAGCTCTAGCTGATTCATCTCTTTGTGTAGCAATTCTTAAGTCACGTTTCATAACAAGACCAATAGCCTGTGGGTGGAATACCGCACCGACTGCATCACCTGATCCATCAACGTCGATTGAAGCTGATTCATAAATGTCAACTCCAGCCGCTCTACCGATGAAATAATCACGGCCAGCTTTGTTTGCTAGATCGTTATTTGATAGTGATCCACCTGCATTTAAGAAAGTTTTCTTAACGTTAAATGCTTGGAATGGGTGTAACACACAAATTAGTCCTGTCATTGGGACTGATGCGTTACGTAGGTTTGCAACACCTTTCATGATGTGCTCAAGTGTAAGTTCTGCGCCTGCACCTGGACCTGCTTCTGTAATAGCACCTGAATTGAATAAGTCAACAATAACTTCATCCATTGCTTGAGCTACACCATCACCTAACACACGACCTACGTCTTGTGCTACTGATAATGGAGAACTCTCAGCATTGATGTCTAATACTGTTGTCATGTTTCCAAATTCTTGTGCTTCGATGTCTACTGAAGACATACTGTTTAGTGCTGAATCATCTGATAGATCACCAGTGATTGCACCTACTGCTGTTGCTTTAGGATAAACCGGAACTGCCGCAGTCATACCAGGTGTTCCCACCATGTTGTATTGCGTTACAAGGTTTCTCATTAAAGCGTTTTCATTGAATGTAAATTGAGCCGCTTGTGTGATATCTTCAAACAAGTGACTATTTGCGTCTGTTAATGTTAAAGCCATTTTATTTTTCCTTTATTAACTCATGGACCTCATACCCTTGACCATAAATTTCTCTTTGTAAAGTTCTCTATGCTCAGGGTTTTTCATGTCCAAGTCTTTTAACTTCACCTCTCTAGAGGCCGAAGGATTCTTATTACCTGAACTACCTGTGCCTGCTGGCGCCGCAGTTCTAAAGTAAGTGTTTTGCGTTAAGAACTCTTCTACTGCTTGATCCACAGTTAGTGGATGTGCTTGTTCTGTGTCATAACGCACATTACCGTCTTGATCTAATACTTCAACTTGACCAGTTTCACTTAATCTAACATTCTTTTTCAATAATGTAGCTACGTGATCTGGATTTACAGCCTTATGTTTTGATGCCGCACTTAACAATGCACCATCTACATGAACAGCTTGTAATTCAGATTGTAGTTTGCTAATACGTGTATCAGCATCCTGTTTCTGTTTTTGAAGTAGTTCTTCAAATTGGTTTTTCTTCATCATCTCTGCTTCTTTGGCCTGCTCTGCCGCTGATTTAAGTTGATGATATTCCTCAACGTTAATGTTTTCAAATTTACGTTCAACTTGTTTAAGTCTATTAGTAATAATTCTGTCCACATCATCTTGAGTGAATGTTTTGTCAGCTGGTGCTGACTCCTGGTTGACTTTAACCTGATTATCCGTTGAGCCAGTCTCAACAGTTTCAGTTGTAACGATGTTTTCTGTTTGTTCGTCCATCTTAAACGTCTCCTTGCAAGGGACTTAAGAAGTGGGGGTTTCTTAACCTTCTTCTGTGTCCGTGTTAGTTTCTTCGTTATTGCCGAAGAATTTTTTGATTTCTGGATGCAATTCCAGAATCTGTTGGTCACTGTAGCCTTGTTCTACCATCTTACGCATATGCTCTACCATCTCCTGTGGGCTTTCCATAGGTGGGTGTGGCATATTTGTATCCAATGGCATTTCTGACTTTGGTGCCATACTATCAACAACGATCTGTAAGTCTTCTTCATTTTCAATCAGTAGTCTTGCAGTCTCTTCATTGATGTAATTTTGAAAGCTACTATTAGGAACAAGATTTTTTGCCTTTTCATATAGTGCAACTTCTTGATGTTTGTCTCTTAGATCAAACTTCTTCTCATAATAGATATCAAATTCTTCATCAGGAACAATCTGTTCCCAATCAAACCACATTTTCCAAATAAGTTTTTCAGCACGTTCTAATACGTTTGCTATATCACTTAATTTAACGTTAAGCATATCTCTTTCTACTTGTAGAGCTATACCTGACTGTGGTCCTTTTTTAGCTTTGGTTGCCGCTAGGTGTGTAACACTTTCTATTGCTTGTGTCTTTTGTTCTATACAAGCCAATATACTATCAATGCTACTACCTGTTGCTTGTAGCAAATAAGGTTGAATGTTTGTTGATTCATCTACTGTTATGATAGCACCTGATCCACCATTTATATCTGCACTTGCTTCTGCTACAATACTTGGGTGGCTTGAAAGTCTTATTGACTCATATGCCTCACTACTTAAATTGTATATTTCTCTCTGTAGATCACAAACATCACCCACGTGACTTGTTCCTATACCCTTGTGAAAACTTCTATCTGTTTGCACGTGAATAAATGGAATGTAGCCTAATGGGTTTGTAAATTCTTCGTGTTCTAATACTTTACCATATTCAAGTATTACACTATCTGTTCTTGTTGTAACACTTCCTGGATAATTTGTTTCACCACTAATTGGTGTAAAGTCTTTTTTGCTTACTTTGTATTTTTCTACTTTGTCCTCGGTCCATACTTTTAATACATCATAATCATCATATTCTTCATCAACTACTACGATATATTCTAATACGTTCTGTCCGTTTATTAATTTTTTGTATCCCCAATTTCTTACTTGTGAGGGATTGTATATTTTAGCATAAGCTCTCATATTGAGTGCTTGAGCTTCTGCCATGTTCTCTGCTTGGTAATTCCCTTTATCAGTTCCTACCCAGCATCCGCCGTAAATTAGGATATTGTCATTTACTTCTCTGATAAATGCTGTCATTGTGGTGTTATCCATATCAGCATTTTGTATGAAATCCAAAACAAATTGATTGTCTACCATATTACCTAACATTCTAGTAGGTGGATTACGGAAAACAAAACTACGATAAGCATCCACAGTTAATCTAACGTGATTTTGTAGAGCTGTATCTAGTAATCTTTGGTGATATGCATTTCCTGGTGCTTGTTCTTCTGCAATGTATTTTCTTAAGTATGCACCGTCTCTGTATTCTTCAGCGCCCATATAAGAACGCATATAATAGTCCCATCTGTATATGTATTCAGCATAGCCTGGGTGAACTGCACTGAGTTGTTTTGGTTCTAACATAAATGTTTCCTCTCTAATAGAGTTTGTTTTTACTGTGGGTCACACATATTCGCTAATTATTGAGCAAGATAATTATAACGTTATTTATCATCAATGCGTCTTGCATTATCATAAGGTTAATTTTGGCTAAATACATTGTGGATCGAGGGTGTGTTTCTTAAGGCATATTGTATTTCTCCAAAAACTCGATAATTATTACGGCTCGTATTCTTGATCCACATTTAAGATTTCATTAGGTATCCTTGTTATGGTGGAGAATTTCGGTTTTCCACCATACTTTTTCAGAAAAAATCACAAAAAAATTAAAAAAGATAGAAAACCCTTGATTTATAAGGGTTTTTTTATGGCTAAAAAGGTTGACATTTAAAGCAAGATGTCTTATTATATAAGTATAGTTAGTAATAATGCTAACGCAAATTAAAAAGGAGACTAAAATGAACAAATATGATTTAGGACACGAATGGGCAGTTGGTAGAAGTATGAATGATAAGATTCATACTGTTGATATCAATGTATTTTTTAGAGGACTTGGCGGTAGTGTAGACTGTGCTGTGGCTCTTGCCAAATTAGCAAAAGCAAAACTAATGCCAAAACAGGTTGTTATGGTTGATGGCTGTCAATTACAAGGTGAAAAACAGATAATTTCAGCAGGTGAGGCTGATATGGGCTTGAGATACTTGGTCAGTGAAAACTATGGCACACAAAAACTAATCAACAAAGTATATGACGCATTGATGAATTTAGATAATGAAATAGATGATGAAACTTGCGGTCATATGGATCAGTATAGCAAAATTCAAGTAACTCACAGAATCAATAACGGTGAGTGGAACAAATCAGTTGATTATTTTGCATACACAGAACAGAAAGAGGAGGCATAAGATGGGCGTAGATTTATATTGTAATAAGACTGTAACTGATCAAGCTGAACACGAAGAGTTGGTTAGTAAATTACCAATAGCATATCCAGACAAAGATACTGAACATAGATTCAGGAGCAGTTGGGATAGCAACAAGGGTAGTTTCTTTTATGATACAAAATTAAGAAGACTAACTTGGTGTGGATACAGAGTTAGACTTGCAAAAGGTGAATTAATAGAGCCTGGCAAGAAAACTCATAGGAGTTATAGCAGAGCAAAATTAGCCTATAACCTATCTCAATATCCTGGTAATCAAGACCATGTTCTTAAATACTTTGATGAAAGAAGTTGGTGGGAGTTTGGCTAAAATGATATACTACGATCATCAGGTTGAAATGCAATTGAACATATTGAGTCATTGCCAACCTGGTGGCGTATTTGAGTTTGGTGTATTTCAAGGACACAGTTTAAGACTGTTTAAGTATGCTGATCCAACTAGAAAACTAGTGGGCTTTGATAGCTTTAAAGGCCTACCAGAAACTTGGCGTGAAGGATTTGAACAAGGTTGTTTTGCTACTGTAGAAAAAATAAACATACCCAATGTTGAAATAGTAGAAGGATACTTTGAAGATACTGTAGCAAAATATTTTAAAAACTACAAACACCCAGTAGGATTATTTCACGTTGATTGTGATCTATACAGTAGTAGTAAGACTGTGTTAGATGGTGTAGCACACTTGTTGAAACCTGGTGTTGTGGTATTGTTTGATGAATATAGAAACTATTATGGTTATCAACAACACGAATACAAGGCTTGGAATGAAACACTAAAACAGTATAACATCAAGGCTGAAGAGATAGCATACAGTGGTCATCAACAGAGTGCCTGGCGAATAATATAAAGGTTGACATTTTCAACATTTTTTAGTATAGTATAACTATATTAACAAGGAGCAACAAAATGAAAAATCAAACAGAAAATAATAATATTGCTGAAGCAAATAATAATATTGCTGAAGCAATATATGATATAGACCAAACTTTAAACAAAGTTGCTGATGGAACTAACTGGACAGTAGCTGATTCAGTAAGTAACATTAACTTTGAATTGCAAGAAATGAATGGTCATTTAAAAGAATTAATTAAAATACTCAAAGACAAGAGTTAACAAAAAGGGGCTTCGGCCCCTTTTACAAATGTCCCCATTGCTTAATTGTTCTAGGCTCTGGTTCAATCTTACGTAGTGGATATAGGTATTCAACCATGTATCCCAAACTATCATTAACACCATCATAACCTTTTACTGCATCCTTTTCTGGTATGGCAGTATCTGGTTTGTATTGATGTTTCAATAGTGCTTCTATAACAGTCTTACACTTGGGATCTATCAATAGATTACGTTCATCTTGTGCATTGCACAACAGTCTATTAACAGTATTGATTCTATCTTTTACTTGAGGGTGGCTTCGCCTGCTCTTAACAGTGAATCCCCATTGTTCTAGTATGGTGTGATCTGTCTTTGAATTGGCCACCGTTTTTCTGGCTGAACCGGCTGGGTCAGGATAAATCACAAACCTTGCATCTGGATATCTTTCTTTTAGAGCTTGTGCCATCTCATCTGTGTTGGTATTGTGTAGAACTAATTCATCTATTACATATAGACCATATTGTGTTTTGATTGCTATGGGAGCAGTCATCTTACTTACGTTAAGGTCAAGTCCTACATGAAGTAGTGGTGGTATATCACCTTTATACTTTGCAGTATTTGCTTCAGCATCAAATGCATAGTATATTAGATTACCTGATGTTTCGAAGCTGGCTTCATATTCTTGTAGGTATGTTTTCTTTGCTAGATCTCGTTTGGCGGCTTCTATCTCTTCTCTGCTGATCTGGCCACCTTCTAAACTGGTCCAAGTAAAGCTCTCCCAATCTGAACTTACTTTGGCCTGTTGATATAGATCATAGAACCAATTGCCTATGCCTTGTGGAGTTGATATAAACAATGCATGACCTTCTCTGTCTGATAGTGTGGGTCTTATAACATCTGTCCACACACTACTACCATTTTGAAAGAATGCACATTCATCTAATACTGCGAAGTCACAACTGATACCTCTTATACTATCAGCGGCGTCTGCACTACGCAATTCTATTTTAGTATTATTAACCAACAAGAACGAGAGCTCGCTCTCGTTTACTTTTTTTAGCCATCTTCTATCTATGAGTCTGGCCTTTAGATCTTCAAATATGATACTTTTGGCCTGGCGATATGAGGGGCCCACATATAGGATACGACGGTTGGGCTGTCTAGCAAACTTGGCTATCTCCCACATACTCAAATAGGTCTTACCGCCACGTCTACCACTAGCACATACCCTAAATCTTTTTGAACTATCAAATACAGCCTGTTGGGGGACAGTCAAGGGCATCTATTTTTCCGATGGTGTTTTGGTGATTTTTCCTGAACCCACATACAAGCCAAAAAAGCCTGCACCTGCACCAACCACGGTTGCTACAAATCCTGCTTGTGCTGTTGTAGGGTCTGGCATGGCCATGAACCATTGTGTTACACTATAGAAAGCATATGTATACAATGCCATAAGCATTCTAGGTATTAGACGCCAATTTGACATCAATTCAGGTATCTCAGTTTTGATGAAATACCAAACATTTTTGATGATGTTTTTCATTATAATTCTCCTGCTTTGCGATACTTTCGTATCTTATCTTCAACCCAAGCTATGGCTGATACACCGCCCCATAACAAATAGGACCAGTATCCACTACCACGTTTCTCGGGATCTGACTCGCCTAGATACATATCGTGACTATCTCTCGCTCGTGCCAAGTAACTTCTCATTCTCAGTATAGTATCTTGGCTTAATGCCACGTTGTTGGCAATGTCACGAGCACGAGCCAGCCCTACCGGTGTCCCAAACTTACGAGACGGTGGTAGGGTCTTACGGAACTCTAAAGCTCTCCGTGCGTTTTTACGCATTGCTTCGTTTGGTCTATAGGGCATTAGTTCTTTTCAAAAATCAATTGAAAGTCTGCCGCTACTGCCACATCTGATGATCCCAATCTCTTGGCACGGAATTCAATAATACCGCCTGCTGGAATCTGAAATGGGTTTGGTAGGTTGTATGTAACACCTTGACCATCACCTACGATTGTTGTTAACACTTGTCTGAATGGTGCCGCATCTGGTGCTTTGTTCAACCAAATACTCACCTGAGCCGCTCCACTTGCACTCATCATAAATGTTGTGATGTATGCATTTGTGTCTGCTGGAACTGCAAAACTTGCACTCTGTTGTTGTCCCTCTAGTGCCGCGATCTCATACAATACTGTATCATCAGCGTTGTTTGCCACTCTGATCACACCCTTGTTCACACTACCACCTGAACCAACTTTGTTTACAAATAGATTGTTCACGTGTCTGTAGCTGTTCACTGTTGTGACTGCCGCTGTTCCATTTAGGTTAACATTTTCTTCTACTTCTGCACCTGATCCATCAATACCTTTGATCTTTACACGTCTTGCGTGTCCTGAACCTGAATTGGTATCATCTGCATCTGATGATTTGATCTTTAATTGTTCTGCACTTGATAGTAAGTTTCTGATACCACCTTGTGTGCAAATAGTTTCTAGTGTTGCACCAACTGTTGGGTTGATACCACTAGTTCCTTCTAGACTCAATTTGTCTACTGTTCCTGATGCGAGTTCCAAACCACTTGGAAGTGTTGTAACTCTCATTCCTGCTGATACTGGCATAACGTTATTTCCTTTTCTTGTTGCGAGCCTCTTCTAGAATGGCTCTATCTTGTTGTATTAGGGCCGGCACTGGTGTGCTGTAACCCTTGAAAGACGGCGAACTCCACAACCACTCTTCTTCCGGATATAGTTCGTTGTAGGCATCTGCCATCTGTTCTAGTTGACTGTTTGTCCAATCTGTGCTATAATAAACACGAGCAATTAGATCATTGTTTAAGGGCTGACGCCCAACTGTGGCTTCAAGATCAACGTGATCTATTCGGCCCGCCTTGTAATAACCTAAACTCCATGGACAAACTTCAGAGATTGACTCATAATATTTGAGCCAATTAACCTCTACGTCTTGACTTCTTTTTCTTTTTGTCATCATCCTTTTTCTTCATACCTCTACGGGTAGATGATGCTTTCTTCATTCCTCTTCTTGTAGCCATTATAACATATACTCCCCTACCATACCAGCTACTGTGCTGGCCACTAATAATCCTAGAACCCACCATAGGCGTTGATCTAGTTTATCAATTGTTTTGGTTTGCTTTTCCATATCCTTCTCGATATGCTTTAAATGATTCTCTTTGATGATCTTGATATCTGTTTTGATTTCTCTAATACTCTGAGTGTTCTGTTCAGTTTGCGATTTTGCCATCTTGAATGTTCCCTTTTTGTTGAAAACGACGGCAAAAAACCTTTAAATAAGATATCTTACTTGCTGTCATCCTTGCTTTCTTCCCACGGTAATACACTACTAGATTCTTCTGTAGCAGGATTATCTTGGAATCCTAGGTAATTTTTACTCAACCAAATTTGCATTACAGCATTGTCTTTTTCTACTGCATTTCTATACATAGCTCTTCTGAGTTTTATCTTACCTTGAGCTTTTCCCTCTTGTATACAATCTTTGTGATGTCTATCCAGGGTATCCACACTACATTTCATAACATAAGCTATTTCGCCTCTGCTACATTGTAGTTCTGCGAGTCTACGGATCTGTTCACAATCTAATTGTATTTTAGGTCGCCCTTTTGTGTTTTTGTCTGACTTTTCTGTCATTGCTACTTCTCCTTAACGCCTGAGAATAGGCTAAAATATGAACTGATACACTTTGTATAACAGCCAAACAGCATAATGTATAAAGCCTATGCTTAATATTGCGTTGGCCAACACCATACTGTGTCTTGCATACTTCCAGAATAAGTCTTGATTATATTCTTTAGATTCTCTCATTGTATACTCCTTTATTTATCGTTAGAGTTAAACTCTTATTATACAGTTTAAATACTGTTGAGCGATGGGGGTCGCTCCGGGAGTTAAAGTTCGCCTTTGCTCCCGTTTTTAGCTTGTGAATAGTTTTTACGTGCTTTCTTATCCCACCATTCACCTACTAATTCATCATCTTTGTGTATTGTATAGCCGGCTAATTCATCAGCTATTCTGTATATCATAGCCTGCTTGGGTATTTCCAATCTGTTCTTGGTCAGCACAGTTTCTCTGTATCTGATCCTGTCTCTATACAGATAGAATGTTCCCTTATACATTGCCCGCCCTGCTTGAACCTATATGACGCTTCTTGACTGTTTTACGCAGTATGGGTGCATCGTTCAATAGTGCTTCTCGCATGGCCTGTAGCTTTGCAGTTTCTTCTCTGTGCTTGTTTTGTTTGGCATTCACTATGTCATACACACGTTTTGCATTGTATCTGGGAATCTCATACTTTGATCTGAAACTTCTATTGTATATTGTGTATACAACCTTTTGTTGATCTTGATCTCCACGCATAGCAACAGTTTTACTTGCAAATCTCATCCACTTTAGAATCAGCTTTTTACGATCCTTGTAGGGGTGACGATTCATTCCCTTCCACCAATGTTTAAAATTCTGTCTCTTGTATCTTCGCTTGGTTTGGTTGTCCATCATTGTTTCTCCTTTGTTCATTTACTAGAATAGTATTTATAGTGTTGTAATCCTCCGGATTTAGCCACTTTATATGCACATCGCACAGTTTGCATAGCAATTCGTATTGATGCGGCTGTGTGTGCGTCTTACGCACTTTAACAGGGTGGTTTAAGTGCTTGTCTACGTAATTCATTGGAATGGTTTCCATATACTACAAGCAATATCTCTTTGTTGCTTGTCCCATAACCAACTACCCACTTGTCCATCACTGCTTTGTGGGCTTGGCTCTCTCACACATATTTGATTGTTACTGTATACCAATACTGTATACTTGAGCTTATCATATTCGTGTATGGTAAGCAATTGAAACCTAAGGTGTTCACTGCTGTATTTGTTTAATTTAAAACCTTTCATATGACTCAGCATTATTTCAGTTCTAAGTTCATCTATATATCGGGCGAACTTTGAACTTACTCCACTTACATTTAGATCAATTTTTTCGTGATCTGTGAGAATAAAGTAACTGGGTTTTCCTGGTTGAAAAGTCTTTTGTCTTAGTGTGCATTTTTTGAAAGGCATATGTTCATCAACAGGCAATGTTTTTTTCTGTTGATTTTGATATCTTTCTGTCCACATTTTGGCAATGTTCTTGTCATGCTTTAGCAAGTATTCTTGTTTTTTTATATCCATGGGTTTTTTATCACTCCTACTGTAGGTTCAGCATCATAGTTCATATATTCACCTCTGTATGGATATAGTTCACTGTTGTTTGGTGCTAGT
>Ga0209232_1000502_pt1 | contig 23907 bp, 25 predicted proteins | sample ETNvirenome_2_60_FD_184066 | JGI IMG/M metagenome (GOLD analysis project Ga0209232, IMG submission 184066) | Marine viral communities from the Pacific Ocean - ETNP_2_60 (SPAdes) (version 2) | ecosystem: Environmental > Aquatic > Marine > Oceanic | place: Pacific Ocean | collected 2013-06-22
GTGTCCGGCATTAGCCTCATCATATCCTGTTCTGAACTGTCAACATTAGCGAACTCCGGTGCATCACCTAGTAACCCCATGTAATTGTCGGGAGGACGGTCTTGTTCTAAGGAATGTGCTTTGCTTGCTTGCATAAGCAAGTTCTGTGCCGTATCATCATCTATGTCGGGAAAAGATTCTTTCATTGAAGCCATTGCTTCTTGTATAGATTTAGATTCGCGCGCGATAAGGTCTATGTTCGACATCCTACCTTTCAGCAAAGTCCATGCATCATTCATAGGATTCATTAATTAACACCCCGTCTTCTCACAAGTCGAACCTTTTGGTTTGCACTTAGGACAGGTCTTGCAACCGCGACAACCTTTGCAGTCATCACCCTTGCACATGCTCTCTTTCAGTAGTATTCCCCAACTTTCTCTAAACGGATTCATCTAAAAACCTCCAAAATTACCTGTTTCACTTAGTATCTGTTGAACTTGTTCGTCTGTTAGTCTGCCTACACCGGGATTTTCTGTATGTGGGTCATTCGTACCTAACGCTTGGTTCATCTGATTGTTAGTCTTTTGACCGACTGCTTGACCGTATATGTCACTTGTTTTACCTGTCGGTCTTGCTTGAGTTCTTCTTGCCATAGCCCCGGCTACGCGTAAATCAGTTGGAGTGGTTGGAACGCTATGTTGCATATTCCTTGCGCCTTGCTGTAAAAAATAATTGGGTGTATAAGGTCCGGGGTCGTGGTCCACATCGGGGTCGTTTTGCATATTAGGCATATTGCTAACATTCTTCAATAACATCCATGCTTCATTCATCGGATTCATCTAATCACTCTCCCTTGTTGACGCACAGGGCGTAACACCCTTGCATCCTTAAACTCCCTAAATTGCTGATTTCTGTAATCATTGAGTGCTTTATCTCTTTCTTCCGGTGAAGGTTGGTGCGAAGTGGAAAAGCCATCAGCCAATTGTTGTACTTGAAATTGTTTCATATCTTCTTTTTGTTTGTCTCGGAGATTACGCAAACCCATTTGATGATGCAGAGTTGGACGCATTTGTTTCAATAAAGTCCAAGCATTATTCATCGGATTCATTTAATCACCTCACATATGGAAGAACGCGTCATGTGAAATCACGCGAACATGCTTCGGCATGATTGTCAATTCACTCTTGATTACACCCTTATCTTCCGGTATAGGTAACGGTGCTTCTGTGATGATGTAGTCATCAACTACAACGATTACTTCTTCGCGGTTGTTACCAGCACCAGCCTTTGTCAAAGTAAGTGTAATAGGTTCACTGAAGTCGTGTGTGCGGTTGCTACGGAACTCATGCCAAATAAGAGGGTCGGAGGCTATCACAGTCATTTTCAGTTCATACTCCATCGTTTTCTCAATCATAAGATTAGCGTTACGCGAACCACCGAATGGTATCTGCTCAAGTGAATCACCTGCTGTGTTGCGAGATTCGGCATTACTGTTACCGCGAATAGTATAGATTGCTTCTGAGTTGTTGTTACCACTTAGAGCGAAGTTGGTAACTTGCGCGATATTGATTCCAAAAGAACTGATTTGACCATTGTAAAAGAAGAATGGCTTCTCTGTGTTAGGCGCGATTCCAGCCTTCTTTCTGTTCAATGCGCTGTTGCCGGTGTTCTCAAACATGCGGTGCGCGGTGTATCGGTCACCCTTGTTTGAGTTTTCAAGACGGCCTGTATCGGTGTAGCAGTAAAGCGCGTCGAAGTTTACAGTCAACTTGACTTCCGCATCAGCATCAGCCGCGAGTGAGAAGTCCTTGACTTTACATCCTTTCCAAACGCGTGTTAGTTGTTTGCTATCGGATGCACTACCGGGTGCTGCTTCATTTGCTAGAGCATCAGTGGAGTTAGCGTTAAAGGAGCCGACATTCCTGTTTCTGATACTTGATTCAATCGAGAATGTTGGTAGTGTTGCACCGGAGAACAGTAGGCGTGATTGCCTGTTAGTGATAGTTCCATATGAAGCGGCGGTAGTGTCAAAGTGTGGTGAGCCGTTAGAAGAGGCTGCATCATATTTGACTGCTTTGAGTGAAGAACTGCTTGCAGCATGGCTGAAGTGTAGTGGTTCCTCAAGGTGTATTCTTCTTAGAGTGGTGTCAATGTATAGGACTTGACGGATTTCATTACGCTCCGCATTTTCCATATCAATACCAAGACCATCAGCACCCCATTCTTTAGAGGAAGCGGCGTTGGTGTCTTTCGGGAATGGTGTGGCTGTACTGTCAGCGACAATAACATAGTCACCTGCTGCAAGATTTGCGAGCGTGCCTGTGTAACCAATGTAAGTGTCACCAGCAGAAATGTCAGTGAGAGCAGTATATGTCGGGTTTGTCATAAGTGTACTTGGAACATCAATGACTTCGCGACCAAGTGCGTAATACAACCAGCGCGCGCTGTTCATCATAGTTTCAAGAGAACCACCTTCGTTAGAGAATCTTTGCGGTTCTTGAATGACAACATCGCGACCCACTCCTACAATGTGTGAGCGTTTAAGTTCCACTTTAGTTTCCGGTAGTGCAACAGTTGCGGCAAGACCGATGAATTGGTCTGTAAGAACTGATTCATCCGCTGAAGCAGCGTTAGCGTGATATGTCATACCTGTGTCGATTGTTGGTGTACCAAGAGTTTGAATTAGTAACTCATCACCGCTGTTTGAAGAAGTACCTAACGCTTCTTTCAAATTGCGGTCGAGGATGATAGTGTTTCCTCTATTTTCAACAATTGTGTAAGAGTTACCTGTGGTCGCGTAATCGTCAAGATTGAATGAACCAGCACCAATGATGCGAAGTTCAGAACCAACAAGCATACCTTTTGGATAGCGCAAATTAGAACCGGAGTCAAAGAAGCCAGCACTCGCGCCACTGAAGTTTATCTTGTTACGGTCACTTCCATCAACTGCAAACTGAAGTCCACCGAAACCACCATGTGCGAGAACCAAACCACATTCTTTACCGAATGTCACTTCGCTCAAGTCGCCCTTATACACCGTCGATACCATGTTATTCCTCTCCGCTTATTCTATGCTATGAGTTCGCTAAAGATAACGATTTCCACTTGGAAGGTCATCCTATGCAGCCTCTTCGTCCGGTCTGAAAGGTCAGTCCTCATCTTATAGAGTAATCGGTCGAAGTTCTCCGCGTCGCCTTTTCTTTTACTGTGTACGATTCTGCGAACTTCGTCTTCCATTTTCATAAGATGTGACCTCCCTTTCATAGTTCGCGCATCAACGGTTATGTTGATTCGCGTGTGGACGAAATCATAGAATACTTCGGGCTGCTCTTCGTTGTGAACTGTTTCGTAAAGTAGTATAGCGTCTTTGCTAGTAAGGTCAAGACGCTTACCGCGACCCGCTTCGATAGTTGTTATATCTTCAATAATAGGTGTGCGTTGGTCCGTGTTACCACGATTCCAACCATCGCTGAGAATCTTCTTAATCAGTTCAACAGATTCAAGGGCCAAGTAAACCACCACCTATTGATGATTGAGCGCGTGCTTGCTTTTTTGCGCTAGTGACTATGATTTGGAAAAGGGGTTCGGATTCGTCCATCTTCTTACCTTTAGCATCAATGATGTTACCATCCATATCGACTGCTGCGCCATACAAAGACGCTGCTGCATCAAGGAAAACTCGGCCTTTATCAGTAAACACACTATTCTCGCGTGCTTGCATGATAGGCTCATGGAGAGCCTTGCCGATGCTCTTCTTGATTATGTCTTTCATTACAACACCGTCATTACTTCTGTATAGCGCGGTAGTGTTTCAGCCACCTGCGCTTTGAACAATTGATACTTACTACCCAAGTCAACATTCTGTGTTCCTTCGGGTAGTAGCACGCTTCGGTCGTCGGACAGTATCAAGTCCATTGCAACCAACTTGGTGCATATATCTTCAATCGCTTTCTCAACATATCTCTCACCATAGACATACGATACCTTGACCGCGTTCCATGAGAAGTAGGGGTATGAGTTGTTGAAGTAAATCACACCCAAGTCATAGTCAGCCCACCAATCGCGAAGGCGAGCCTCGTCACCTGTGGTTGTGCCAACATAGTCTATCTTGAACTTCTTTTGTTGAACTGTCGCGCCACCTGTTGCTGCCGCGCTAATGTCGCCAACAAGGTCTGCGACACCGTTGAGTGTAGTGCCTGTAATGCTTGTGTAATAACCAACAGTGCTACCAATAGTGATGATACCGTAAGGTGCGAATCCTGTTACATCAGCAACAACAATTGTAGTAGCCGTTGAGGATGAAACCGTTGTGCTGTTATCGGTAGCACCGGAGAATGTAACACCGGATGATGTGCAAGCGTAAGTAGCGTTCTCACCTGCTTCACCACGGCGCATAGAAGTAATCTTCAATTGACCGCCGCCATAGTCCGCGTTAGCGGATGCCATGAACTCATGGTGAACATTAGCAGTTATAGTGCCATCAGTTTCGGTCACATCTTCAAATGAGAAGGATGGGCTAAACGCAATTGCATCTTTGCCTTTGCGCGCATCCTTGTTGATAAGGTCCGCTAATTGTTGCGCTGTACTTACATTATCGAACTGCGCGCGAAACTTGGAGTTTCCATCACCAGCAGTCAATGTTGCTACACCACCACCACCGGGGCATAGAAACACTTTGTCTGTATCAGCAGTTAGTTGAGTAAAGTCTGAAATCTTCAAGCGTATTTCAGCCGCAGCAATTTCGCGGTAATCAGCACCTTGCCATATTTCTAAGCGAAGTATCTGCTGCGCGTTACGAAACATCAAAGGAACTGAACCAACATAGTCTGTGTAATAGCGACGACGATATGGCTTGTAAGTATCGAAGTTAAGATACTCAGCGGTTTGCAACATAGGTCGCCAAGAGTTGTTTGTCAAGTTGTCAATCTTGTCTTGTGTGCGCTTAATCAGTGTTTCAACCTGTGCTTTGGTAACACCCTTGCGCTTACCGTTAGTGAATGATTGAAGATTCTGAACATCTGCGTTTTGCGCGGTAGTGTATGTTCCTGTCAACGAACCACTAAAAGATAAACGAACATTACCGGAAGCGCGAGCAATGCTTGTAATAGTTCGCTCTTCACCCATTTCGGCATCGCTGGTAATCTCAATCTTATCACCTACTTCAAATCCTACTAATCTGTAATCTGCTGGTGCTATGTCAACATAAGTCGAACCATCGTCAGTGGCTAACGGGATAGGGTCGGGAAATGGTATCTGTAAAATGTCTGCAACTTTCTGCGCGGATGTGTAATATATACGGTCGGGGAATAATGGTCGCCCTTCACGCTCTCCTGTCTGAAACACTGTTGGCACTATGAACGCCTCCTTAATGTTTTAGACACTCTTGGAGGGTCTTCACCGTACTTCTTCCTAAACGCTTGCACCAACTCCTTAGCCTCTTTGCTATTGATTCTGCCGCCACTTGTGACTCGACGAATCTGTTGTGCATCCAACTCTTTCTGCCTTCTCAAGTCAATTTGGTCTTGGTAATTTGCTTGAATCTGTGGTGTCATCTGTGGTGCGGTGGCTTGAGTTTGTTGTTTGATTCGTGCTTCTTCTTCTTGCATTTGACGCATCTGAGCAGCCGCTTCATGGAAGCCCGCGGCTTCCATCTCTTCGGGTGTCATTTTCAATATTCGCCAAGACATTTCCATTGCTTCACCAGCGTTTTTCTGTTGAAAAGTGCGAAGGTTGTCGCCAAAATCCCCGTGGAGTGAATCTATGTAGTGGTATTCTTGTCTGTTAGATGGCATAGGGTTCTTGTTGGGGTCGCGACCAACATCAATCATGTTGAGCCGAGGAATAACATTTAACCCTCGTCTTGCTCGTTCATCGGATAACCTTTGATGTATTTCAGCAGATGGCGCGTGTTGTTGAGCGATGTCTAAATGCGAAGACTCCCATTCCGATAAATTATCAAATGATAACCCGCGGTTCTCCATCCATTGTTCTAAGGAGGCGTTTTTACGAGTATTAGGGTCAAACTCCATTGGCGCGCGTCTTGCCCCATAAGAGTAATCATCTCCGGTTGGCGCACTACCACTAAGATAAGGCAACGGTTCTTCTTTCAACAACAACCAAGACATCTCCATTGGGTTCATCAAATCACCTCTTCAGTTTTCGCGAGATTATAATGCATAGGCTTCTTACAAGCCCCGCATCTTTCAAGATAACAGAAGTGAAGCATACCACAGAAGCGACAACGAGTGCCACTACCGATGTTGACAATATCGCGGATGTTACGCGTCTTCATGTTTTGACGCTTCGTTACACCTTTGAGTTTGTCACGCTCATCGGTCTTAACCATTGACTCTTCAGCCTTTTTCCAGCCTTGCTTTTCAAGCCGCTTCAGTTCTTTCAAGTCCATGTCGCTCACCCTCATGTGGTGACGACTACAACATATAGATTACCTTGTAAGATATAAGAAGTGATTGCTTCAACCGCCTTACCGTTAGTGTAATCGTCAAGAACTTTCTGAACTCCACCTACGACACTCGCGCCTGTTTCACACCCTTGTTCGGGTGTGAACTCAAACACCTTAGTATCAGTCAAGGTGAATCACCTCACGCTCTTTCGCCTAGAATCCACCAGCGTCCGTCTTGGGTATGTGTGCTGGATGCTGCACCAAGATTACCATTTCCAAAGACTACATACTTGTTGGTTTCATCAATAGATACTGCAAGACTACCATCGTTTAGAGTGACCGCACTTTGGTCCGGTCCAATCTTGAATAGGTTCTTGTTGTTAGCCATAGCGGTCAACGCTGTGCCAGCGTCTAAGGTTATTCTTGTAGCGGTAGGGATGGAATCAATTACTCCAACCCTTGCACCATTTTCGTCATAAACCGTTTCACCGACATTGAAGTGGATTCGAGCGTCCACTGTGTCGACAGTAATGTCTGTATCTCCAACGGCTAAAACACCGTCGGTTTTGACTCCGGTGTCGTATAGACTTGTTACATGACCACCTGCCGCGAATACTTCGCGAAGGGTGTCGCCGTAGTACACATCTGTACCACCATCTGTGAATGTTCCCACTACCATGAGCATGTCGCCCATTACATGTGTTCTGATATTCATTGTGTTACCTGCTGCCATTATTCATCACTCTCAATAATTTTTGCTTCTTCTGCCTTGTTAATAGATTCTTCGGATGGATTCAGATGCGCGTCAATCGCGTCAATCAATTTCTTCTTAGTGGATAGAGAAGAGCCGTTCACTCCATTATCCTCCATCCATGTCAGAATATCTCCCTTCTTCCAACCCATATCGGGGATGCCGTCGTTACCCTTGTCAACACTCTTAGGACCAAATGTGTGTCCTTCGATTACGAACTCCGGGCCATCGACGGCAACGCGGTTGGCTTCTAACCATTCGGCAGAAACCTCCCGCGATTGCCCCCAAATCCACCAACCTAAGCGACCCATGTTTGCACCTGTTCGGCGCGGGCCTTTGTAGGTTATAGTAGGCAAAAGAATCACCTCAACCTAGAACTAGAAGTAGTGTCAATGTTTCAGTCGCGCTTGAGTTGTGTGTCAAGGTTAGACTAGACTTTGAAACACCACTGTCACCAGCAGTCGCGATTTCGCTGAATGCACCGTGGATAGCAGTAACTTCACCACTTAGGGTAAGTGTTGCTGCTGCGGTTGCACCCGTCCATGTCAACAAAACAAATCTTGGTGGGCGCGCATTGCTACCATCTGTCTGCCTTGCAGCAAATGATGTCAAAGCACCCGGATAGGATGTCAACCATGTTGTATCGTCAATGTCAACGCCTGTGTTTAGTGGTAGGTCTAAAACTACCGCTGCTGTACCTGCGCTTTCTGTGTAAGTAATTCCTCTATGTGTTACTGCCATTCTTCATCACCTCATTGTAAGTCGCGAATGCTACCACTAGCACCAAAGAAAGAACACCATAGTTCTCCCATAGTTCTGTAAAGCCCCTCTTGTCCTAGACGGTTAATCGCGAATGGGTCACCTGTTTCGATACCACTTTCGTAGTATTGTGTTGGAATTGCGGTTTGGAACCACAAGTAATCTGTGTCTAAGTAATAGATACGCGATAGAGTGCTTGCACCCTCATCCGGCATATCTTTTGTTGGTATCATTGGAACACCGTTGTATGTTGCTACAATGAATCCAGCCTCAAGACCCGGTACACCCTTCACACCGTTGTATGTTGGGGTTACGCGCTTGCTATCCATGAATCTCTGCTGAGATTGTAGTAGTTGCTGAACACGCATTAGTGTGTCATACCCTGTTAGCATAACCTTCGGGTTACCACCACGGGTCCATAGTTGCTGGAATAATCCATCCATTTGATTCAATGACAAGTTTCTGTTAGAACTTGCAACATCGACTTCAGCACTGTGGAATGCAGCACTACCGTCGCGAGTAATAGAATAGATGTCGTGGTCGGTTGTTGCGCTTACATGCGCAGTTCCGGTAGTCATCTTATCCGGGTCAGAAGTTAATCTGTCAAGTGATTCAAACTCGTTACCGGCAGGTGTGTCAACATCTTCAAGAAGCATTCTGTTGATATGCTCCGCGTGATGCTTACCCATTTCCTCTTTTAGAACCTGCCTAACATCACCAAGTCCGTCATCCTTGTCGGATAGGAACATGCTAACTTCGGATAGGTCGAAGGTGTGAGCAACAGTCTTTGGCTTTGCTGCAACATGTAGGAACTCCGGTCTGCTTGTGTCCGGTAGTGTTCCGTTTTCTGCAATTCCGCCACCCTTTGTGAAGTCAGCGCGCTCAGTTAGGATTCTCCAACCACTTCGCTCCCACGGCTTCTTAGGAAGAATGCTGAACGCGTTGAACTCTTGGTTCAACTGCGACCAAACCTTTCGTCCGTAAATCGCTTGGTATGTTCCAGCGGTAGTTGACATCAAAGGCGCGTCTGCCTTTAGAATGTCACCTGCGCCATATGTGTAGCCTGTTGAAGATGCCCCACCGTAGTAGTATCTCTCCATGTCTTGAACTGTTCGTACATAGTTTCGTGCCATCAGATGTCACCTCCGTTCAACGCTTTGCCAGCAAGTCTGTGAACATCGTCCCATGACATGTTTGCTAGTTCAGCGGTTTCGGGAATAGTTACTGTCGCGCGTCCAGCGGACTTTGCGATAGTTTCAGAAGAGGATGAAACATTGTCAATCCTCTCGTTAAGTGCTAATACTGCTTTCTGCAATTCAACAAGTGGTGCGCGAGAATCGAAGTTCTGCTTCGCGATTGCGTCTGCTTCAGCCTTAGATTCTTTTAGGAATCTATCGGTAAAGTGGTTGTTTAGGTCAGCCTTGAAGTTCTGCTCTTCTGCCGCAGCCTTGAATACTTCATATGCTGCTTCAATTTCGCTAGATGAAACATTAGATGCATTAAGGTAATCTCCCTTAATGACATTCTTATTTCCGCTAGGGGCGGAACCAAAGTTTGGTTGCGGCCTCTTGCCGGAGTCGTCTTCACCTGCACCTTCAAGTGAACCCTGTCCTCTCATATCGAAAGCGGATTCGCCCGGTCCATATCCCTTGCTAAAGTGGTCGCGAGCCGCGAGTGGGTCAAAACCAGCACCCTTTGCGGTTTGCTCCAACCAAGCAAGATAGTCTGTTGTTATCATATCGTCTGCTTTGTTTGTCATGTCCTCACCGTACATCATATCTTCCATCGACTCGTCATCTTCTTCTTCTTCCTCGTCGAGTGGAGTTTCTTTTTTCTTAGGTTTACCGAAAGGTCCGGGCGCGCCATCGTTATCCGGGTCTAATGGACCCAAATCGCCCGCGTCTTTCTCTTCGTTATCCTTTTTCTTCTTGGAGTCGTCAACATCCATTGCCGCATCCTTGTTTTCCTTGTCGTCATCATCGTCCTTATCGTCTAGTTTTTTGGATAGACGCTCAAGAACGCTCTGCAATTCAGTCATTGTGTTCGTCATGGTATCACCATTATCTTCCTTGAGAATACGAAACTGTGCTTCGGGATTAATCCCTTTCTCACAAATTGTAACCTCATGGAGTTCCATGCGACGAATCTCGCGGTAATCTCCGCGAGTTTGGTCGCTCTTATTGACGCGCTCAAAGGCTTGACCGCCTATTGAGAACGACCGAAGGTTGCCCTTTCGGATTTCAGAAGCCACTTCGCGTGCCTTCTCTATGTCGCCTCTTAGTTTGATGACAACAAACATACCTGTGTCATCAACTTCGGACTTCCATATTCTGCCGGATGTGTCCGTGTAAGAAGGAATTACAGTTCCTACCTGTATATTGGAGTGTGCGAGTTGAACATTGCGGAATCCATCTGCTTTCATAAACTTACCAAAAGCATCTTTCAAAGCACCGCGAGTGATTAAATCACCCTGCTTGTCAACCATTTCGACAGAAGCGTAACCTGCAACAACAAGGTCATCACCAATACCCTTCAAAATAACAGGGTCGGATGAAAGACTCGGTGCTGCGAGAATCGCCATTGCTCTTCGCGACAATTCTCATTGTATATCAAAGGAACTGTTTTCAACCGCGATAACACCATCATCTTCTAATGTAGCAGTTTCACCCTCAGTGGAACGCAGTCGCTTGGTTCTCTTACCTTTAGCCGGTTTAACTTCGTCATCTCTCCGCGCTTGTGGGTCGAAATCGGGCATGGTGTCGTCGCGAATATTTTCTGTTGGTCCTCGCGGCGACTCAACATCAGCACCCGCGTAATCAAGACCTAGACCTTGAACACCTGTGCTTGTAATCTTCTCTTTAGCAAGATGTTCTAATCCGCGCTCAACTAATTCAAGCCCGCGCTTGATGACTTCTTCTTCATCCTCAAGAACCTTCTTTGGTTTTTTGGAATGACCTGCTGGTGGTTCGGGGTCAACTTCATCATACTCCGGCTCATCTTCGGGTTTCTCTTTCAACAACCAAGCGGCTTTCAACTCCCAATATGGCTCTTGGTCGTGTGCTAACTTGACAAGATAGTCATTACCCCACACAGAAGATTGCGGTTCAACCATCCACACACCTTCTTCTTCGCGCGTTTTACAGATTACTTCATCATCAAACGCAGGGAATAGAATAGTGATTTTGCCCTTCTTCATATTGACTTGTTGAGGAACATGGTGGTCGCCGGACATGATTGCTAATGTTTCAACACTATCAGCAGCAAGTGGCTCATTGTCTGTTATCTTCGCTGAACGCACTCTATACACAGGGTTGTCACCTTTAGATGCACTAACTCCTGTGCATCGAATAGTGGCGAAGTCACCGACTTTCAAACCGCGTGGCCCCTTCGCGCTACCTACATTCATGTAATGTTCATCACCAACTTGTTGTGCGCGCTTACCATAATTTTCGGGGAACATCAGTGGACCAACACCAACTGAGTAGTTCTTACCGTTGCGCGATAGAATCACTACATCAACCATTTTTTCTTTACTGAGTAACACCCACTTTGGATGTCGCGGTTCACCTTTCATGTATGTAGCGTTAGCATCGCGCAGAAGAATATCCATGTTGTTTTCACTCATCAACCTATCAACTGCAACCTTCAAACCTTCATCATCACTACGCTTAGTGTTGATAGGTTCGGGCATCTTGATATGTTCACTCGACTCATACTGAGCGCGTAGGTGTCTGATTCTATCTTTGGTCGGCATATTATGTGTATCTTCATCAGCCGTCTTCAATAAATCAATAACTGTCATTATTCCATCATGAAGAATCGCGTGTACCGTGAAGTCTTTCTCGTACACTTTCTCCACTTCCGCCAAAATATCATCATCTAATTTCACTTCTCCTTCTGTGCTGTAAGCACTCAGTTTTTTACCTTTTTTAGTTGCGATGACATGCTCACCTTGAGGGTATAGACTAATCACCCAATCTCCTGTAAATCCGCGCAAATGCTGCATGTCTTCTAAATCAAAGATGCGATGCATGAACTTGACAGGTTGTGGTTTACCGTCATCTTTCATAATGAGTGTATCATCTAACGCTAAGTCAATATCAGAATAATGGAATAGGCTTTCATCGTTAACATTGACACCACCTTCTTGAGCAGCACCCATCGCTTGATTCGCGCTTTGACCTATACGCATGTTAGGGTTTGGTTCACTTTCAAAGTTAGTGTATTGAACAGTGTTATTTGGATTAGTAGCATCAAGTGGTTTCAAGTTGGGGTTAAGATGAATCATAGCATTCCTCGGCATGTATGCCTTCATAGCCTTCGGTGGTGTGTTGTATGTATGCGCGTCATCATCTTCTAAGTACAAGTTACCGTCCGCTAATGCTTCGGTGTTAATGACGAATGGTGGTTTGATTACAGTACCATAGTGGAACTTCTTATCGCGACTTGTGTAAAGCGGCATTGGTTGAGCATTATTGAAATCCATACCCCCCATTGACTTATCTTCATCTTCACCACCTAACTTAGTTTTCATCGCAGTTGTTGTAGGACTAGCGAGCGTAAGACCAATCTTTTTCCATTGGTTAGGTTTGTTGAAGTTCATTGATTGTTTAGCAGTCATATTTTTACGCAAAACTGATTTGTTCCAAAGAGGCGCGTTTTGTAATGATACATCACTACCCATTCTTGTTTCCTCTAGTCCATGCTTCAGCATTTGAAAAATAATCTCGCGCTCTTTACCCATGCTGATTGGTTTACCCTTCTTTGTTGTGACCGAAGGGCCACCGTGTAACAATCCAAACTCTCGACCGTCATGGTATGTGCCACCATCATTGTGCATGAAATTGCCTTGTCTGTGCCTTAATCTAATCATATCGTGACTTGCTTTTCTATCCTTGATAGGCTTTCTATCAACCGCGCTATGTGGATAATATCGCGCAGCGAAAGCATCTTCAAAACTAATGCCTTGCTCACTCGCCGCCTCCTTGACATTACTGATTACTTCATCGAATATTCTTCTATCTTCTGAAGTCATGTATTCATTGCTTTCTGCTAGTTTAGATAACATCGCGTGACCTTTAGGTTGCACTCCACCGAAATGACTGTGCTTCATTTCTCTCGCGACACTTGTGTTTTGCTGATGTGTTTTACGCTGAGTTTTCAAATGCATCAAATCTTGCACCTGTTCATTGTCTAAGTCAAAAGACAATCTTTTACCACCGATTCTGATATTCTCTTTTCCACTAAACAATAGACCTCTTTGTCTAGGTGATAGCGCGGAGATATATTCAGCCATCCTTGCAGTATATGCGGTAGCATCCCACGCGTTATCTCCCTCAAATACACCGGGGTACACTTTTTCAATAACAGGTCGCAAAGCGTCAAACACTTTTTTCACCGCGTTGTGTGTATCAGCCGCATTGTTTAGACGCTTTTCGTGATAATTAAGTGACATAGGACCGCCTTCGTGAACTTCGCGTAACCCCATTAACTTCTTCTCTAACATCTCCTGTTGTATCTCATCACCGCTACCTTTAGCCATCATCACCATTTGACTCAAATGTGCTTCATCCAAAGAAGATATGTAACTAGGACTTGGGCCTATCACTAATGGTTGAACCTGTGTAGTACCGTCTTCATCTTCGTATTTGTGATAAGCAACTACTTTGCCGTGTTCGGCTTGTTGACCTCCATCCATACCTAACAATTTGCGTAACTCATCTTCGCGCAAACCTTTTTCTCTAGTGGTTGTCGCTTCTTGAAACGCTTGGTCTTTGTTTTTCAATTCTTGCAGCAACCTACCTCTAGTTGCTATACCATTCTCTTGACCGACTAAAGCGACGGGTGGTGAATACGGAATATCTTTTTTCAAGAAGTCATGGAAGTTTCGTTTGTATTCTTCATAATCTTGCGCGTCATAGATAGCATACTTTGTGTCCGGTGTCTGCGTCGCGCCACTCAACACTTCTTCTCTCAAATCCCTACCACTTCTGCCACCATAACCAATCAAATCATTGTGGTTATTATGCGACACAGATGATAACCTATCCTTGTTAGCAGGGTCTATTGCTTCTAAGAATCGTTTCATGGATTCGGAATCTTCGATGTGAAGCGGGTCGTGCGCGCCCATCATCAATGCATCAATCAACAGTTTATCCTGTTGTGTCAAATCATATCTATGATGCGTTAGTAATCTATCATCATTCTCGTTCCTTGTCATTTGCCTAGTATGTAGCAATTGGTCTGCACCTTTGTCGAAAGAATTGATGCGCTTCTTTCTCAAACCAAACATTGGTGTATCTAACGCGACTGAAGTAGCGTCTAACGGTATATTATCAAGACTCGTCCACCCCACTAGGTCATCCATATTCCATTGCAAATTGCTAGAGTGTGCCATATAGAATGAGTTGAGTCCTTTAGTCGCTGGTGTTCTAGGAGAAGGCATACCCTCCATGAAAGATTCAATCGCATCAACACCTTCATCTGAGCCAAGACTTCTTTCTGCTATCTCATCCAAACTCATGTCACCGCGCGTCATCTCAAGTTTGACTTTGTTGCCAGCATCGTAACTTGCTAACATAGCATCTTGCTCTTCGGGTCTGTAATTACTTGCTTGAAGCGCGGTCGATAAATCAACTCTGATTTGACCGTCGATGTCCTTATCGGGGTCAAACTCATTGATTCTCTCTTGTGTTACATTTGAGCCTTTACCTGTTCTCTCACTTCTATTTGTTTGAGCGAAATTGACTGTTGACAACGGTGCGAAGTAAATGTCTTCAAACGCTTCTTCGTAAGCACGCGCGAAGTCGTTTGATTCACCATCTAAGTTACCGTGATAACCTACACCTTCCATGACTATACCTAGAGGCGATAATGACAGTTTGGGTTTTTTCTGCATGTCCCAATCATCATCACAATCATGAGTGTAAATGTAACCGTTTATTGATTCGCGTAAATGTTTACTAAACTCTGTGCGCGCATAGTCGTTAGCGATACCATTGATTATCTCGTCGAGTTGACCTTCATCAAAGAATCCACTTTTCGCTAATTCTTTCATGTCCGGTAAATCATTATTCATTTCTAACATAGAGCCAACTAAGTCGCTTTTGATGTGCGGGTATTTGCCACCTTCATTGATGAAAAACATATTATTCTCTTCAGCGAACTTTTCAGCAATAGATTCCAAATCATAATTATTGAGTACAGAAGCAATAGAAGATTCCACCGCACGCGGGAAATTATTCTCTTTCATTTGCTCTATCTTACGCTCTTTCTCTTGCTCTATCTCAGTCATCAATCGAGTCTTCTTATCTTTGAGATAACGGTTGCCAATCGTTTGACTCATACCTCTTTTATCAGCACCACCCGCGTAAATAGTGTTCAACATGTTATCCATTAGATAAGCATGATGAGCCATGTAACCTCTCGCGTTTGGGCCTAGAATCTTGTTGATAACAGAATCATTGATTGAACCATCGTCTTGAACACCAGCACCCGTCAACATCCATTTCTGTATTTGATAAATGTCATCATAAGGTAACATGGCTATACCTAAACGATATGGGTCTATACCAACACGACCAAAGTTAAGTTGACCCTTCAAAGGTTTTTGACTTCTGCTATTGTACTTGTCTGCCAACTTTCTCAGTTTGCCGACAGGCGAGTCATCTTTACTAGAACGAATAGGTTGACCGTTATCATCGAACAGATTATCCATCACAACATCGCGTGGCAACCCTTCATTCTCCCAATTCTTGACTCTCATAAAGTGTAAATCTAATTGTTCAGCGATATTGCTTGGAAGGTCATTGACATCGTATCTCTCTTTGTAATACTCTTTGAAATCATTACGACCTCTTTCAAATATTTTCATCATGTTAACATTGTTTCCATTCCATGTACTGAATATGTGCTGTTGCTTCAATTCCGGTGACATACTCTTAGATAATTTCACCATTGCATCATTGAGTCTTTTCGCATTCTTCATACCACCTTTGAATAGATAGCGCGTCAACTTTTGGAAAAGCGGTATCTCACCATATGAAACATCGCCATCGCGCGGAGGAAACATGTTTGTTGCTTTGAACTTTGAATGGTCGCCAATAATATTCAAACCCTTATCTTTCGTATTAGGCACAGAGTCATGCCTCCAACCCGCTGCGCGACGAATCATAGTGTCAAATGCATTAACATCATCTTGCTCTATCGCTCTTATCAAATCCTCATTATTGATTTGAGGCTTCATGCGATGATGGCGTGGAGGCGCAGGTTCGATGCGAGTGTCCTTAGTTGAGTATATTTTCGCCTGTTCACTAGCAGGTAGTTTGTTAAACTCTAGTGTGGGTTTCATTCTGCCTTCAATATATTCTTTCGCTTCATTCTTGAGAAATATACGCGTGTAACCTTGATTCTCTAAGTTGTTACAACTTAACAAGACATTGACGGCTTCGTCGCGTGCGTCTTGATTATCGAATACTGCTTTTACAAACTCATCACAAACTCGGTGATGATATTCAAAGGCATCTTCGCGCACACATCATCACCTCATAGGAAGTCTGTGAGATTGTATGCTGATTCCGGGTTCTTATCGGATGGGTCACCCTTCTTGTTTTCACGCGCTTCTAATGGGTATGGATAACCGATAGGAGTCAACTTAACTTCTTCCTTCTTAGGTTTGGTTTTTTCGACATCCTTAACTTTAATTCGTCTTTGGTTGGTGTCATAATACCCTGTGCGAACAGGTTCACTACCTGTAACATTAGCAAACAAATCACCATGTTCTGAACCGAACTCTTTTGTTTCCTTGTCAACCTTTTCGATGATGTCATTCGCTTTTTCAATCATCTCATCAACATCGGGGGCGTGCTGCCCTGCTTCAACCTTCATTGGTTTCATTGGTCTATCCTCCTTCCTTCAACTTCTGCTGCGGTGTTAGCCATAGCGTGAATCTCTTCCCATGACATATCATGCCATTCTTCGTTTGACGATGGCATACTCATACCCGCGTCGTCGATAGCAGCAGCCGCTTTACTAATGACATCTTCACGGTCACCGCGAAGTGGGTCACCCCAAACATCTTCGTTAGCGGGTGTTTTTGCACGCACGAAACCTGCGCGCTTGAGTAATAACTCCGGTGCATCCATGCTCTTACGCATAGATAAAATCTCAGCATCCATTGATTCCATTTTACTAATGAGTGCTTTCATTAGAACCATAGCATCAGTTTCTTCCGGCACGCTCACACCTGTCCTTGTTTCTTGAAGTGCGCACCGATTCTGTCCGGTCCAATGTAGCCCATTGGTCTATCACCGGACTTCGCGATAACTCCTTGTGTGCTGTTGAATTGCGCAACAGGGAAGCCACCAGCGAACCTATCGTTAACACCAACAACCTTGTCTCCGCCATTTTGAGACTTGTAAATCGCGGTGACATCATCGGCGAGATAATCAGCATTACTTTGAATGCTGCGTAAGAACTGTTCTGCTGATACAAGGTCATTATTTGCAAGTGCAATCTTGAACTCAGCCATAGCAGTTTCAAGTTTGCGAACCATCGGGTCCATCTTATTGAGTAGGTCGCTCATAGGTAACCCCATTACTGCTCAACTCTTGAAGGTATCGCTATTGGAAACCACTATCTTTTTGCTTAGAAGTAGGGTCTTTCGCGGCTTGAATGCTATCAAGTGCTTCTTCTAAAGGTGATTTTTTAGCACCGCGTTGATTCTTCTTAGGTGAAGGTGCGCCGGATTGATGAGTTTCAGAACTAATAGGCGCAGGTCCATTATCGCGTTGCCCTGTTCCTTCACCCAATCCTAATGCTTTTTCCATCATCATAATCGGTGTGCCACCACCGGGTGACGCTCCGCCACTAGGAGAAGCCCCTGCTCCCGGTGGCATCATCGCGCCCGCACCCTGTGGAGGTAAGCCGCCCCCCGGCGGCATAGGTGGAGGCATACCGCCACCGGGTGGCATACCCGGCGGCATAGGCATTCCGCCCGCCGGGCCACCTTGCTGTTGCATCATGGCTTCTTGTGGGTCGGGCTTCTTGTAAACAAAGCGTATATCGCGACCAGCATCTTCAGTCAACTCCGGTTGGAAACCAAGTTGTTGCATACGCTGTGCGATGTTAACTTCTTGCTCATCGCGTCTTAGTCGTGTGATTTCATCTTCTTCTTCATTCGGGTATAGCGTCAAACACCAATCTTCAACGCCCATTTGGTCTAACAGACGAGGGAATAATTCGCGTGAATATAATTTCTGTCCCGACTCAACTGCTCGATTAGTAACAAGTATCTGCATACCTTCGTTATTCAGTCCACCGGATTTTCCAGCATCCATCATAAACACATTAGAAACACCATAGAAAGCCGCTATACGCATTCGTATTTCATCACGAACTTGAGCGTATTGCATTTCATCAAGACTATCCATAAAGCGTACAAACTCAACTTTACCACGACCGGACGCAGATTCAACACCAACTTTCGGTATGTAGTGTGGGTCGCGTTCCATCTTCTCTTCCGCACCCTTCCAAAATGAAGCGGTTGATTGAATATTATCAGTGGTGATAGCGAGTACACCGCGTGGGATTCTTCGCTTTTGATATGCGAGATAGATGTAATTATCCATCGCTGTAAGTGACTGTGCTTGCCTCCACATACTAGCGACAGGAGAACGACCATACAGTTTAGACGGGTTGAACTTAGACAAGTGTAACACTTCACCATCAATATAGTATTGCGTTTTACCACTACCAGCAGTATTGATGTAATGAACATCTTGGAGAGGGAGAGAACACACTTCGCACTTCTTATGCTCGCGGTTATGAGGATAGGTTTTGTCACGATGAATAGGACACAAAAGGTATCTGCCACCACGCTTACCTGCTTTGTCAGCAACAATACGCATGAATGTTGGGTCACCACGCACTAACTCTTTGACTCGGAAGAACTCTATTTCACCACTATCGGGGTCAATGAAATATTCTTTGATTAGCAACAAGAACGCGTCATCAACAATATCTAAATCCCATTCTATCTCTTTCATTATCTCAATGAATGATTGGTCCATACTATTGCGTTGTTTTAACAACCAACGCGGATACATTATTTGGTCTGCCTCCGGGCTATCAAACTCTTCGTTACCACAGATGCGACATTCACTTACAGTATCATGTTGATATTCTTCTTCGCAGTTTGTGCATTTTTTGTGATACTTCTTCTCCCAATAGTAACCGCGTCTGAAGATTTCTTGACATAGTGTGTTGATTGTAGTTCGCAAAATAATCGACTCTTGAACAGTCGCGTAAAGTGCAGGTATTGAAACACCTTGTACGAGAACAGGTTCTTGTATGCCCGTTTTCCATAACGGCATCATAGGTTCGGGTGTCGAACGCCTTCTGAACGGTTTACTCAGCGAACTTAAAAAACGACCTACTAATCCTTTTTCTTCTGCCATCATATCATCTCCACAAGTCGGTTAGCGTCGTCAACAAGACGAAGGGTTTCGCCGTCCCGATTAAACATCGCAAGCACTCCCGCTTCATCAATGTTCCACTCCTTTAGCAATTCTTCGCGCTTATCCGGTACATCTTTCCAATTCAACCACTTGACGATGCGAAACAATTCATCACGGCGTGATTTGATAATATCAGTTTTACGACCACGCAAATCAAGAAGTTCTAAGATTGCATCAGCCTGTCCCTTTTTCATCCGCAAATGTGGTTTGATACCTTTCATCAGTTTGCGTAAATCATCTCGACTGTAAAATTGTAACCTGTGTTGAGTTCTTCTGCTATTCTTATGAATCTTCAAATCAGTCTGTAACACACCACATCCAAGAGCCTTGTGTAAATGTTCACAATGCATTTTGCCTCTTTCACCTGTGGCAATAAAACCTGCTCGCGGCTCAAGACGCTTTGTGATAGTAATGTAACCGTCAGCATCTAGGAAACCAGCAGCATAAGCCCATACATCTTTGAAAATAACCGTATCATCTCTGATGATACCCCACGATTTACCAATGCGCTCAATGTTATATTCAACACCATGCGTCTTGAGAAGCGCGCTCAACTTTGAACTTGAAAGATTTCTAGCACCTATCATGTTGGCAAAAATCTCAGATGATGGTAGCGGTCCACGCTTTTCAAGTATTTCAACGGATTTCGTTAAATGAATGGCCTCGGTTTTTTTGATATTATCAATTGAATGCAAAGCGTTCTTCCATTCTTTTTTCGCATTCTTTTTGATTTGTTGTGCGTCAACCCACATCTGTCTTTGCTCATCATTGAAATCTCCTTCAAGTAGCAACAATTTACTGATGGTATCATTAGCGTTTTCCCATTGAACACACGCTCTTCTTAGCGCGTATTGACGATTGTTACCATGTTTTCTCAACGCTTGTAGGTCGCGCTCGCTAATGCCGAGATTGCGGACAGTACCTTCATGCTTACCAATCCATTCAATTGATTGAAGGGTTGCTTCGACTTCTTGCTTCTTCGCGATACGAATAGCATCAATGGCATAATCAATAGCATCGCGCATATCTTTATGTTCACGACGAGCCATTCTCAAATCCTTAACTAAATCACCAGCACCGCGACCAAACATTGACTGAAACCATCCACCATCGGGGAGAGAACGATTGAGTTGTTGTTGAACTACTCGCTTTATCTTCTCTTCTTCTTCTTTCTCACCGTCTTGATTATTTTCGGGTGGTGTAGGATTGGCGTTTGCCTCTCCTTGACCTTGATTCGCAGGTCTAGGTGCATCACCAAACGAAGGTCCTTGTATAGTGTTTTTCAATACACTGTTCGACAGTATTTCGGAAAAAGAGAATATTTCAACCATCTGATTTCATAGCCTCCGGTCGTCCATTTTCAACCCAACACTTCTTACAAAATCCAAAAGGGTACAATTCGGGTGTTGTGTAACAACACCCTTTGTAAACCCCTTCAATTTCACTCAACAATTCCACCTCTTCAGTGACGCACCCTTTGGTGTTAGTTTACCTTTTTTAGAAGTCGGTCCTTTAACTCCACTCATTCGCGCACAAAACGATTTGCGCCTTTTGGCCTTTTTTGAACCCGCTTTGAGTTTACTTGGTTTAGTTGTAACAGGGGGTTTCAAGTTTGAGCCTTGCTCGCGTTTTGCTTTAGCGCGACCTTTAGCATTCAAACCACCTTTACGATGATGCTTGTTAGGGTTGTAACCATGAAATGGTTTACTCTTCTTCTTTGCTTTCAACACAGAACTTGCTATGTCAAACGGAGAGCAGCACGAACAAAATGTTACTTGTTTCGCGATGTCATCATCTGTCATCATTGCTAATTCTTCTGCCGTTATCGGCTCATGTTCTATGTATTCGTATTGCATCTTCACCACCGTCGGCTTACCGCCCACTCCTTGTTTTTTACTGCGTTTTCGTTTTGTAGCCGCGCGCTTCTGACCTTCCGACATAGAGCCGGATGTTTTTGGAGTTTTACTCGACACTTTAACAGATGGGCGACATTTTGGATAACCCTTTGAAGAAGTCTTGGCTTTGCTTCGCCCACATGGAGGATGTGACCCATCCTTCTTTTTACGGGAAACATCCACCCACTTCTCTTTGAACCAACGGTTCAAGTTCTTCTCAACTGTCATACCACTCGCACCATTTTTTTCAAAGCAGTTTTTTGTTTATCCATCAAAGCATAGCATGGGCATTTGGGAGATTTAGCAGAACATTGATTCCCTTCAATCATGCAAACACATGGTGTCTTTTTTGTGCCACCACAACAACATTTGTCTTTTTTGAGTTTCATTTCTTCTTGCCTCCTTTCTTCTTTCCTTTGAACTTACCGCGACAGTATTGAACAGCCCAACCGTTAGCATACGCGCTTGGATAAACCTTGAACTTTCGCTTTGCTGCTGCTTTACCAGCCGGACATAACTTCTTCTCAAGATAACCAAAAGCCGCTTCAGTGCCTACACAAAACTCACAATTACAATCGCTCAATCTAACAACCCCGCCATAACTTCGTCTAAGTCCACAATACGCTCGCGGAACTCAGTAGTAGCCCAATGTGCTAACGCCAATGCGATAGCAAAGTCATCGTGTCGCCCAATGCTATCAAGGCGACCCTTCTTACTCATACCGAACATAAGCAACTCTCTCTCAAGTTCAGACATGAGCGTGCGTGAACGGTCATCCCCCCACGGCAAACGAATCTGCTCTTTCTCAAAGCGCAACACCAAACCCATGAGAAGTGACTCACGGCGTTGGCGTGTGGAAATGAATGTCTTGATAGGAAGGTCGGTATCAGCGCGTAATTCAGTTGCAAAGACACGCTGGAAGTTGTTAGCCTCAAGTTCAATCACATCGGGATTGAACTTCGCGTTTAAGCGTTGTATTTCCATAATCTGTGTTCTAAAGTCCATATTCTTACGGCGCACAGCATGAACCAATTCAAGCAATTCGGGGTTGGTGGATGGACGGCGAAGCACTACCATCACTGTATAGTCTGCTGAACGGTCGCTTGAAATAGCCGGGTCCCAACCGACGAAGTATTGGTCGTCCGGGTCGCCAACTTCGCGTTCAATCAATTTGAGTGTGCTATCTTTTGAGGCTTGCAAGATAGTGGAAGGGAATAGACTTGATACATCGTCCATTGGTTCACATAAATATTCGCGAGCAAACGCAATCGCTGGCATATCTGCCCTGCGCGCATCCAATGATTCTAAGTCCCATCGTTCCGGCCATAATGCTACACCTTGAGTATTTATCGCGGGGTATGTTTCAACAAGATAACCTTCACGGCTTTCAAGTTCAGTGTATAAATCGGTTGGAGTAAAGGGTGTCCCGACTATCATTAGTTTAGATGTGTGGTGGAGGGTCGGGACTAAGACTTCGTAAAACCATGATGCAACGCGAGCAAGTTCTGTATCGGTAGTACCCCACAGAATGTCGTCACAAAGAATCAAGTCGGGGTGAATACCACGGATAGCACCACCAACCGACTTCGCGCTAATGTTAGAACCATTGGCGAAACCAAAGAATGTTTTAGACCAACTATCCGCCTTCTTCATTTTAGCAAGGAATGGCACACCATCAATTAAATCATTCAGTGTGCGCATGTGGTGTATAGACTGATGCAAACTGTGTGAAATCAATACTGCTTTGGTCTTTGGATTGAAAGCAGTTTTCCACAGCATGTAGCCGAGAAACAGTGTTGATTTGCCGTGGTCACGCGCTGCTTTTACACAGTATCGCTTACGCTTCTCAAGATTGTTATACCATTTTTCGTGGTGGTGTGATAATTGAAACCCAAGAATCTCTTCAAAGAAGAACTTGAAGTCGCGCTTTGCTACTTCAAAATCTATCTCTTCGATTGCTTCAAGGGATAATTGCTGCACACAATCACCTTATGTTCAACCCTTTCAATAGCGAATCCCAACTCGCATGGTGCTTATCTTCGGACAAGTCCATCAGTTCGCCACCATCAGGGTCGTCATCATCTTCTTCGGGCGCGAAGGTGAATTGCGGGTTGTTACCCCCCACTTCTTCGACTACCTCTTGCGCTTGCGTATTACCTGCTTGTGCTGCTTGCACTACTTGTTCGGCTTGCGGTCGCGATATACCCATCTCGTCTGCAATCGCGTTTGCTAAGTCTGTTCTAAGACCCTTTTTACCCGTTGCTTCTATAATGTCGTCATAAGTCAAACCCTGTCTGCCATGCAAACCTTGCGCTATTTCTGCGGCTTTCCTACGCGAACCACCGGGTTTGTAAACACTTTCTGCCATATTTTGACCAAAAGCGGTAGCAGGGTCCAACTCGGTAACTTCGGCTACATCCGGTTCAACAGGCGTAGGTGGCCCTGCTTGAGTTTCCGGTGGTGTTTCTTCTTCGGGCGCGAAGGTGAATTGCGGGTTGGTTTCCGTTGCTGGTGCATCAGCGTCAAGCACAGGGTCAGAAACACCCGCTAGTGGTTCTTCGACTGCTTCTTCTTCAACCGGCGCAGCCGGTGGTTGCATCCTAT
>Ga0209232_1000503_pt1 | contig 23865 bp, 47 predicted proteins | sample ETNvirenome_2_60_FD_184066 | JGI IMG/M metagenome (GOLD analysis project Ga0209232, IMG submission 184066) | Marine viral communities from the Pacific Ocean - ETNP_2_60 (SPAdes) (version 2) | ecosystem: Environmental > Aquatic > Marine > Oceanic | place: Pacific Ocean | collected 2013-06-22
CGTCAAGAATACATCTAAGAATAGGATATTTCTGCACTTGCTCAACCACATCTTGAAACTGTGGAGTTACTATTTTTCCTTTACGATTAAAGATGATTATATTAACACCTTCTTTGTGAATTTGATACCTATTACCATCATACTTGTAATCTACAATTCTATTTGTAGGCCATTTATTCATAGGTACTTCTTTCGCTAACATAGGCGCAACAAACGAACCATGTTCAAGATTCATTGGTGGTTCTGAATTAGTTTCATAATACATAGATACATTAGAAATAGAATTAAAGTTGCAATGCTTTTTTACATCTGCTAACTTTTTGTCATATGCCTTTGCTAATATCTTCTTTACCACACCTTCGTTAATTCCATTTCTAGGTGTTCTCAACCAATATCGAATAAACCACTTACATTCTAAAGCACCCATATTGAGAAAGGCATGTCTAATAACATTAAATGAATTAGAGTCAATCCCACTGCAATCCATAGAAAGTAGCCCTAACACGCTTTGCAGTGTAATTTCTTCTTTATTCTCTGCGGAGGAATCTAAATAATAAATCGCTTCTCCTAAATCATCATGCGCTGAACAAGCCATGTCTAACTCATCATCATGGATATTATAGATACGGCTAATCCATTTCTTAGCCTTCGCTAATCCAATATTGTTTGACGGAAACTCTTGTGATAAGATAGCAAATAGGCTACGCTTATCTTGAAAGTGTGTCAGTTCCGTTGTAATTCTCGCTACTTGTTGTGTTGGTGTTAGTCCGTCTGTGGACTCCAATAATCTTGCTAAACTCTTCATTGTCATTTTCAATCATCTCCATATTCATATTACATTTAATTACTAATTCTTTAATTAGAAGGCTCATTTTACCGCCTTCTAAATTGACCGCATGTTTCCATAAATGGTTTGCGAGTCTATTCCATTCACTCTTCTTCATCGGGTACTGCCCCCTGTTCTATACTATTCATTAGCCTAACAAAGTTAATCATCATAGTTTGAATCAAAGCCGCTTCTTCATCTTTACTCTGTTCCATCAAACGATGTAACATATGAATCATAGAAGCCTGTGTGATGGCTGGTGCCATTCTTGCTAAGTTATCGCTTTGATACATTTCCCAATACATAACAAATGATGCTCTTGGTAGAAACATACCATTTCGCACTACTGCGAAGTTTTGTTCAAAATGGTCTAAAGCATTTGGATTTTTCTTAATCCTCTTCTTCATTCCTTTAGCCCATTCAACAAATCTTTTGTCATTCGTTATATCTAAAAATATCTTATTCAAATTCATTCTTCTTCGCCTCCATTTAATTCTAACATAGCAGTTAATATCACATTCTGAAACTTATTCCAACATACATCAATATGTTCTTTTGTCACTCTTGAACCTCTACCGTGCCTTGCAGGTACTTTCATATTCAATTCAACAAAAGAAGCCCATAAGTCTATCAATTCAGATGTTCTTTTACGATGCCTTCCTAAAGCACCCATTTCATATTGTCGCCATTCATTCGCTTTTCTCACACTCTTTTTCATTTGTACTTCGCTTATTCTCATTCTAATTCCCTCTTTAGTATATTCATAAGGTTCCTCGCTTCTTCTATATTCAAACGAATACCTTTTGTTGGTTTGTCATTCTTATGCCATCTAATATCAATGACTTCTATATTCCAATAGGTTCCTCTTTTAATTAGAACCTCATCAGTAGTATTTCTAACAATCCGTCCTTTTATTTCAAAATCACTCACTGAACCATCCCTCCTTAAACTTAGTTAATTCTTTTCTTGAAGTAAAGTATCTTGGAGTATCTAATTCATCTAAACGATTCACTACCCAACAAGCACCACCTAAAGATGATACTTGCACTATTTCATATTGGCCTCCATTTACTTCGATTACTTCAATAGTATTTACTTCTGGTACTAAGCCGTATGTCTTAGTCACTTCATTAGCAACATCATGTATGTTCTCTACAACATACTTGATAATATGCGCTCTTTGAATAGGTATCTTAGGTGCCACTTGAATAGATAATTTACCCGTCATTTTACAGACATGACACTTGTTTCCTTCACAAATAGGGCATTTAACTTCTGCCGCATGTGGGGCAGGTAAAGTCACGGTTACGGCTCTTTTCTTCATTACTTCTCTCTCCTTTGTACTGCTAAGGTTCCATCATCATTCTTAGTTAGAATTGTCATAGAACCATCTTCATAAACAATAGTCATTCTTACAATAGTCTTGTCGTCAAACATCATTCTTCCTCCCTTTTATCTTGGCAGGTATCACAGAATAGTTTGTAAAAATCATCAATCACGGCTTTACAGATAGGACAAATACCCTTCGCTTCAAATAAGCCAAAATCAGTCATATTCATTCCTCCCTCAAAACCGCTACTTCAGTAGTTAAGAATAATTTTGCTATTGACATAGCCGCAAGGAAACTGTTCCTTGTAACCTTTACAGGGTCTACAATACCCAATTCAAACATATCCCCTACTTCACCCGTCATAGCATTAAGTGATTCATTCTCCTTTAGGATTCTACACACAATTTCTCCATCAACGCTACTATTTTCACATAGAGTTGCAAATGGAGAAAACAATGATTCATAAACAATATGTTGTCCTTTCTTTGCTACATCTAAATAGTTTCTTGCATTAAGAAGTGCTTTACCGCCACCAATAACAATACCTTCATCAAGTGCTGCTTTAGTAGCATTAAGAGCATCGTCAAGTCTTTCTTTGGTTTCACGCATTTCCATTTGTGAAGATGCACCAACTTGAATAGTAGCAATACCACCATTCAATCTTGCAATGCGCTTCTTATATCGCATTTTGTCAAACTTGTCATCTGATGATTCGTACAACTCCTTCAATGAAAATACTTTATGTTGTTTAGAATCTGAATCATCATTACCTCCACCAATAATAACTGTGTTTTCTTTAGAAATAATTACCTTATCAGCAGTACCTAACTCATCTAATGTTGTCATTGATGGGTCGTCTTTGCTTTCCTCATTAAACATCTTTCCACCACAAACAGTTACGATGTCGTCTAACTCATCCAATTGAGCATCACCGAAGTTTGGTGATTTTACTACCGCTACTTCAATTGTCTTTTGAAGCACATTCATAATTACATTACTTAGCGCAGTGCCTTCCATGCCACGACAAATGATTACCAACGGCTTCTTATTCTTAGCACACAATTCTAACAACGGTAGTATGTCTTGAAAATGTCTAATGTTTAGATTAGATGAGAAGATAACAGGATTATCAAATGTTACTTTACCATCATCCCCATTACACATCATATGGCTTAGATAACCTTCATCAAACTCCAAACCACTTCTTGTAACTATTTGTGTCTTATGAGTTTTAGACTCTTCGACAGTAATGATACCGTCACGCCCTACTGCACTAATAGCCTCTTGAATTAGAGAACCTAACTCATCATCATTATTAGCCGCAATAGTGGCAACATTCAGAATATCATCATCAAGAATAGGAGTCGCATTATCTATTAGATAAGAGGCAATAATTTCTTGAGCCTCTTCTAATTCATTTTGAAGGACTCTGATATTGTAATTCTCCTGTTTTTGAATATTATCAACAAGTGCTTGAGCAATAATACAAGCAGTTGTTGTTCCATCACCGGAATTGTCTTGTGCTTTACTTGCTAAGTTTTGAACCATTTGTACTCCCATCTGAACATATGGGTCATTACTTGATACATACTTAGTGATAGTAACTCCGTCATTTATCACAACCGGAGGATTACCTTGTAGGATTACAGTCTTTGCCTGTGGCCCCAATGTTGGTTTAACAGTATTTGCTACTAAATCAATTCCTTCTTTCAGTTTTGTTTTTACTTCTTCTCCATTAATTATCATTCTAATCTCTCCAATCCGTAATATCCTTCTTCTTGAATAGGCATGGCATTAAAGTCAGCCCAACATTTTTCGCTACAAAAGTATCTCCAACCCGTAGCACCGTGCGCTTTGTATCTGATTGCATTTTGACCGCAATTATCACACATCATACCACCGCCAAGATAAACTCATAGGGAATAAAGAGTAAATCATTCCTCTTAGTATATTCCCTATTATCATTAAAGGCAACCACTTTACCATTCAAAAACTTGTCACATTGACAATCAACCACTCTACCTTCATTGGTTGCCTTAGTTAAGATACCACTTTCGCTCTTTCTTTCTTCTATTTTCACAATTACATATTCTCCTACTGCTCTCATTTTTTCACCTCAAACTTATTTTGTCTTGCTATTTGACAGCAAACTCTAATTTTATCTGTTGAATGTAAAGTCCAAAATTCATTATCTTCCCAACCGAATTTTACTTCGATATATCTACATAACTCCTTTCTTGACATATTCTCAAAATCATCATCAATTTCTATTCCGAGAATAGGGCCACCTTCATTCTTTAGGAATGAATCGAGAATAACATAAACTCGACCCATACCGTTAATTGTTTTTCTAAGTAGCCATTGAATCATTCTTCCTCACCGTTGATATTAACCCATCCTTTATTCATATCTGTATCAATGAAAGTCCAAATATGGTTCTTATGAAACTCCATTAGGTCATTGTAGGAATTGCCTTTCTTACCATTAATCACACCTCTAACTTTAGATTCATTCTTATCATTAGGATGCCTTTGTGAATGAAGTTTCCTTTTCATCAGTAAAGTCATTTTTTCAGAATTGTTCAATGCTCTCTCTTGGTATTTTCTCATAGTGCTTTGACCTGTCTTTATTCTTCTAATTCTCATTCTTCTTCACTACTCCATGTTTGCAATCTATTAAATTTATAATTTTGGAATATATGCAAACTTCTAGGATTACCATTTTGCCATGTACCATAATGACCTCTGCCACCCAATACTACTGCATTCTGCATTAGCGGTTCCCAAATAGAAACTGTCCTAATATCAGTACCACTGAAATAAGCCGCACCAAAAGGATGAGTATGAATCCAACATACAATAGGTAATTTCATACCAACAGGGTCTACCTTAAAATCAACATAACCTGCGGTTCCCGATGAAATATGTAGGTTATCTTTAGCATCAATTACTACTTGCACTTCAAGTCCATTTAGGACTTGAGTAGATGCAAACCAAATAGAATCCCAAAAACTCTTACACGACCAATCACCAGCATATGCTTCAGTTATAATTCCTTTAGCCCAAATATCTTTTGCTGACCTTTCCCATATTTCCAATTCTTCTCTTGCTTCAGTCCAATCAAAATCACTCATTGTTTCACTTCCATTTTCTTTAGTTTCTTCTTAGTCCTATCAATCTTCTTTTGAAGTTTCTTTGACTTTCTATCGCTTCTTCTATCTTTCCATCTTTGCAATAAAGACTTCTTTACAGGTAACGATTGAGTTTTCATATTATTCTTAATTTCAGTGGCCCTTCTCATAATAGTTTCACTTGTATCATAATAAAAGTCAAAGTGCTTTTCTACATGCTTTGCTATTACCCAATAAGGGCGACCAAACTTCTGTCTTGCTTCATCAATAGGTAGACTATGCCACATAACCATAGCCTCTAATGATTCATTATAAGTCCAAGCCTTGTGTGTATTAGGATAACTTACAGTTGCGATACCCATTGTCACAGGCTTATCCTCTTTCTTATGATTATTTACATATTCAGTTCTTGTACCGTTAAGGTTACGCTTGCTCAATACTCTATTCCAACGAGCGACAATAGCCTTGTATGTTCGTCCCTTGAATAAAGTGGCAGGTGGATATTTGCCTTTAGTGGTTTTCCACTCAATAACAATATCATCTTCCTCAGAAGTCCATCTCTTGTGATTAGTCTTTTTAGACTTAGACTTTTTCCTTCCTTTATAGGAAGTTCCTTCAGCCTTATTCACATCTCCCTCTAAAGTTTCAATCATTCCCTTTGCCTGTTCTTTAGTGAAATCTCCCTTATTAGCAGAAGTAATCAGTTGATTAGTTAATCTTTCTAATTCCTTCTTAGTGCCATTCTTTAGAGTTAAAGCAGATATGTACTTGCATTGCTTTCTTGTAGCAGGGTCATCTTTCCAATGAGGAACATTGCTTTCGACCTTAACATCATATTGTCCCTGTATTCTAGTTATTGTTGCACGAAGATTAGCACCGCTTCTCTTTGGAAAGCCTGCCTCTACCATTTTATCAGCAACCTTCGTCCAACTTAATCCTTCATTTCTGCATTTTATTGCAAATCCTATTTGTTCCGTAGTATATTTTTCCATTTTTATTCCTCCTTATACATTTAACATCATAAATGACTTTACTTGTTCGTCATTAAACCATCTTTGAATCCATTGTGCGCCAATACCGGCTATTGCAGTTTGCATGAAATGAACGCCACTATTGCTACCATCCCATGAATCTCCTTGACAACTGAATGAGCCTTCCGGCCCTGCTAATAATGTATCGTACATTTTAGGGTCAGCATCATAAGTCACAAAAGCCGCATTGCGACCCTGTGCCCTCAAGTCAAGCCACTTAACATCTGAATTGTATAGTGTCCTTCTAACTGATAAGTTATCAACACAACATACGACTAAATCATATCCTTGCATTTGTTTTACGGTTAGAATAGGAAACTTGCTAAACTTCATTTTAATTCCAGCGTTAGCCAATGCTTCGACTTTGTAATAATTAACATCATCTTCATTAAAATTCTGATATGTTAGATTCTTAGTTTCGACCTTATCGGGGTCTGCCACTGTAATATCATACATCTTCACTTTGTCTAATAGCGGTATTAGGAAACTCCCAATACCCCCTGCTCCTATAATCAATACTTTTCTTTTCATTTTATTCGCCTCTATTAATAATTTTTTTATCTAACAGTTCATCGTAATTTTCCATCCAATTACTCAAAACCTTAATTGCTTCTCTTCGGCCTAAGCCAAATTCTGATTGTAAATATGGAGAAGCACCAAACATATTGGTTTCTCCACTTTGTCGTAATTCTTCTAAATACACATAGTATTCAATCCATTCTTCATTTATCATTCTAATCTCTCCAAATTTGCATTCCATCTTTTATTGTACGAATCTATCTCTTCGTTGTATTTTGTTTTGTAATGGTTTGTAGGCCACCATTCAGGCATTCTGCTTTTTCTCCATTCAGCAAACTTCCATTTACCTTCAAGATAATAATGACGATATTGTAGGATTACGAAATGCCATCCACTATCGCACAAAGTAGTATTTCTATCTAATCTGTATTTATCATCCATTGCGATAGTTACAGGTGTAGCATCTTTCCATCTACCGTCATTTGGTAGATATTGTGTTGTATCTAATATCCTCTCTTGCGAGCCATGCTTCTTTCCATAGCGATGTGTATATTCGGTACAAAGAGCCAACCCATGCGTGTATAACCATTGAGTATTGTTAGGGTTCTGTCTAGCCCACATTGTTGAAGGATGATTCAACATAGCAGGTTTCATTAGATTTGAACCAATATCCCTATGAAATACTTTTAATTGAGCAAGTGTAGGTTCTTCACCATAATGCTCAATGTACTCAAAAAACAAAGCATTTGTATGTAACATTTGACAAGTTTCTGTTGGCATTTTAACCACATGCTTATCTAACATTTGAACTGCTGCTTCTGTTGGATTTCTTGATAATGCAAATATATTCATTTGTCTACCTCCGTTTCAAAAGCCATGTCTAATAAATCTAATCCTAGTTGCTTATACAACCAATCAATGAAATTTTCATCATTCATATTTTGCTGTACGCATTCTATACATTCTATTGCTTTGGTATTATGGGGTTTCATTTGAATTTCCTCCTTGCTTCTTCATATATCTTAAATGTGTCTTTACGACCCAAAAGAGTTTGTTGCTTACAATACTCTTTTCTTTTATTAATAGTAGTCACATAAGTATTTAGAAAATCCTTTTTCCAATATCTATGTTCACTCGTTGGTATTACATCTTTCATTCTTATTGTCATTTATATTCACTCCTTTTATTTCGGACATCTTATTATATCCTAGCATTTCTATTATTTTCTTACTTGTCTTTCCTATTGCAGACAAGGAAACATCAGTGCTTTCTGATATTTCTGATTTAGTAATTCCTGTGTATCTACACATATTTACTGCTACCCAACATATACTTGAGTAGTATGCTCTTGGTTTATTGTAACAGTGATATTCAGTAATAGGTTCCATCTTCAACAGTAAATCAACTGCGTTAGAATAGAACATAATATCATCAGTTATTTTATTACAAGTTTGCTTGAGCAAAAAGGTAGGGTCGGCACCATACAAGATATTCTTATTCTTGAAATGATGAACCATTCTTTGAACCAACCTATTTACTATCTTAGTGGAACAAGAATACTCTGAACATAGTTTCTTCATTTCTACCGGAGTTCTATTCTCTTTGAGAACATAACATACAGTAGCAGTACATCTTGTTTCTAACTTAATGTTGCCAAACAAACCCTTTCTCTGCGCTTGCATGTAGCATTCTTCTACTCTATCCTTGAGAGGATGGTTTATCTGAATAGAAGATAATATCATATTACAGGTCTGTAATGCTTGAGTAATATGTCTTGGTATTGTTAAGTTATTTCCTCTAACATTAAACTTAGAAGAACCTTTGCCGCTAATTACAGAACCTAATTTGCCCCTATCGGCATTATGGATAACATTACCATCATCAACCATTCTCACAGTTTCTTCAAATAATTCTGTAACTACTACTAAACCACAATCACTGCATTCAGTTTCGCCCATTCTTTCATTGTAATTAAATATCAGACTTCCGCATTCCACACATTTCATTTTCATTCCTTCCTTCATTTTCATTTGTTTTGATATAAGATTTGATGGTACTAACTAATGCTACCGTCATTGTGTCATTTAATAAAGCCAACGCCCTTGCTACGAATTGGTCGCCAACAGAAGAACCTGCTGACATATTATCAATACATATTGGCCCTTTCCATCTTAGTTCATTAGTAGGTTTTTGTGGCACTGTTCTAAGTTGACCTAATACTTGGTCGGTTAAGCCTTCTCCGCCTTGTTTAAGGTATGACTTTTTATCAATCACATCGTCAAAAATCTCATAACCAGCATTCATCAATACCTCTCTATTATGCTCGACAGTTTCATTATGTGAATCAATCCACTTTAATTCTGCTTGAGCAAACTCGGAATCGTTTTGATTGGTATTCCAAACAAAGGTAGATACTGCTTGAATATCGGACTTGTATTGGTTATCTGTTATCTTCCAATCCCAACCCTTTCCACGAATATACATAGCATCGGGTTCACCCTTACTATTCCAATCTACCTTGATTCTATCGGGGTATCGTTGCTCAACTTCTTTAACCAATTCTCTTGCTCTTTTCTCAACAATGTCCTGTTGCCTATTTTGCTTCATAAACTCCTTCATAACCTTAACATCAGACACTTTAGGAGTTACACCCATAGTCCTTTCATACAGGATTTCCGGCGAAGTAAAGGCCCACTTCTTGCTTCTTCTATGATTATGTAAATAGAAGGAACAAAATGATTCTAACTCCTTAGCAGTTAGTGTTCCCCAAACACCATCAGCGACTTCAATAGCAATTTCATTATCTCCGATTTGTTGGCAGTTTAGCCTAACACTAACTTTATTGAAATTATCAAAGAAGTGATAAGGTACTCTATTCTCTAAACAATACTTTACATCTTCGGGTAGTGACAGTGAAGCATACAGAGATTTCATTAATTTGCCTGCATCCTTTTCTGTAACTGACTTAAAGACTAATCTGGCTAAAGCAGAAGCAATAGTATTCAAACTCTCAGTTTTACCGTTAAGACTCAATCTATTATTAGTTCTGCCAAGTGCTAGAAAACACCCACCAATATTAAGCACCACTTGATAATCTCCATTCGGAAAACTCATGTATGTACCATGACTACTTCTTCGCCATCCCGAAGTAGTTCTCTTTAATTGGGTTTTCATAAACTTAGACAGTGCATCGTGAACAGGGTCTTTTGCATTCCTATTCCCATGCAATGTAACCACGCCCGATATAACAACATCTCCTTCTATTTTTGTTTGCCAATACTTTCCGCTATCATTTGGTTGTCTTATTCTTATTCTTAATTCTGCCATTTTTATCACATCATATATGTATTATCATCTAATTTTTCTAAACAGGCTAAATGAGCCTCTTTCTTCATTTCTTCAGGCAACAATAATTGCCCTCCACAAATCCTACATTTGGTTGCTATTCTTTCTTTATACGACCAATGGCTCTTTGTGTATTCTGGATTCTTTTCCTTCATTGTTCCACCTCTCTAATTTTGCACATACTTCACAATACTCATTACAATTTTTATCGTGGTAGTGTAAGGCATCAAGTCTTTCGTTGAAATGTTGTCTTGCAAACTTTCTAAAACCCATATCAACTGCTTCTCTATTTTCCCATAAAACTATGTTAAGACTTTGCCATAATCTAAATCGCTTATCCTTTTCTTCAGAAAGCGAATCACAAACATTGAATGTTTGTCTTAATCTTTTTCTTGCTTTTTTAGACCAATCGAAAGTTGTCACTACTCTTTTCATATCCTTATAGGACATATTACGGAGTCGTGGCAACCTATACATTATTTCACCTATACTTCACAAGCACCGCCAGCACAAGCCAATTCGCCTGTTAAGTCGGTATTATCTTCGGTTTCAATAACCTGTGTTAAATCAATATTCTTTAGATTCTTAGACATAGTTAGATAAGTTTCCTCATCAATTGTTTCAAACGGTGCCTGTTTGTATGTTCCTCCGTCATAAGGCAATACAGACAAACCATTGTAATAGTGTCTATTCATCCAAAGCCATTCACCAACATCATCCCATTCATCTTCTTTTACAGATATTGTTGCTGAAACATTATGGGTATTCAGACCATCTACATGACCTGCTCTAACCCAACGAATACTGAAGTTTTTCACACGCTCTAATAAATCAAACACTGATTCATGTCGTGTAATAGAACCGGCAGGGGCTTTCTGTGGTATAGAAATAACTGCCTGTTCATCAGGATTAAAGTATTCATCTTCAACCAATTCCGGTTGATTCTTCAGTAGATAAGAATAGATTGCTTCATTCTTACCAACTCTAATCCTACGAATATAATAATTATCATGCCAAGCATGAATACCACTACTTGTACCTAATACAAGTGAAGTGGTTCCCGCAGGTTTTACACAAGTAATTCTTGCGGCAGGTTTTACTCCAATGAGTTTAGCAATACGCTTATTTTCCTGTTTAGCGGCAAACGCCGCCATTTCCAAATCTAAGCCTTCAACAACATTAGAAGCAATACCTGTCATAGATACACCAAGCAAGGAATCCTTTTCGGTATTCTTTCTCCATACTTCTCTAAGATAATGGAAATCTGTATAACCTGCTTGTAGTGTTCCTAAGAAAGAAGCGGCTTTTACTCTTGCTTCTAAATCTGCTTGGTCTTTTACATCAGAAGCATTTACTTCTGTGAGATTACAAAACTGATATGGGCGAAGTGCTATTTCACAACATGGATTAGTACCCCAATCTTTGTCATTACTGAAATAAACTGCTGGTTCGCCACTACCACTATGTTGTATTCTTTCCCATAGGCCCATAAAGAAGTCTTTAGTTACTCTATGTCTAAGAATAACTGCTGAATTATTTGCACGGCCTCTCTGTGGGTTATTCTCCCACCAATTACCGGACTTACAACTAATCATCTTTGAATCATCAGCACTGAATAAACTAATCATAGCGGCTCTACGAATACCGCCAGCCAATACTGCATCTGCTAAATAACACATAATATCATGTGCTTCAATAGATTCTAATTTAGAACCATTAGTTTTATTTTGAAGTATTCCTTCTATTTTAACTAAACATTCTCTTAATGGCTGAAAACCCGGTGCTTTTCCACCACTTGTCTTTAATAGCGTTCCTTTCGGTCTAATATCAGAATAATCAAAAATAGGACTACTACTCCTATTTCCGGTATAACACTCCAAAAGGATTTTAATTGAGTCAGCCCATCCCTCGATAGAATCGCTAATAAGATACCTGCGTTTTCTTTCGGGATTAGGTTGTATGATTTCCGGTAATCCATCAATATGATGTCGTTGGACTGAATATCCAACCCCCGTTCCACCGAGAAGCAAGAACATAGCCTCGCTAAAAGATAAAATGGAATCAATAGGCATATAAGCACAATTATACACCCTATTTGGACTAATTTCAATAGGCTTACCCCCAAATTGCATAGACCGCATAGAAGGGAGGATTTTCTTTGTTTTGACATATTGCTCATATATTTCACCAATTTCTTTCGTTAATTCAGGATATTTCTTAATGTGCATATTTCTATTCCTTGTAACTATTTCATTCCAAGTTTCTCTTCTTTCATGTGCAGGTAAATACCTTGCATACTTCATATGTACCGTAATATCCGATAATGTTTCAATTTCATTCGACATTCTAAAACCTCATAACGCAAAAAAAAGGGGAGAGAACGGGTGCCCAAAAACCCGTTCTCCCCCCAAAAGAGCAGACTAACTCTACTTAATGAAATTAACCGCCTACAATAGCAGGTGTCAAATCCACCATTTCTACATCGTCCCAATTAACTTCGCTGATTGCCTCTCTTGCTACCAATTCGCCGTTGATAAATACCCAATGAGTCGGGTGTGTATCAATCTGCTCGATAACTTCCTCAGAAGCCATAACCAATTCAGTATGTCCTGTTTCGTTCAAAATAGTAATTTTAATCATCCTATCATCTCCTTAATCTCTCTATGTTCTCCCTCTATATAAGCCGAGTCCGTCATTCCCAACCGCCACCGTAATCATCGTCACCGAATAAACCGGCCAGCCATATAATCGGGAATGCGAAGAACGCCGCACCTATCAAACTTCCTAATAATCTAAACATTTTCATTTCTCTCCTTTAATTCTTTAATTTTTTCACTTGCTTTTTTTCTACTAATTTTTGGGCCTTCATAGCCTAAATCGGCTAAGTATTTCATTTGGGCTTCTGTCGCTGTTTTTGAAACAATCTCTCGTAATGTTTCTAATTGTCTATCTGACAAAGGTTTCTTGGTACGCATTTGATTCTTGATATTATTCAAGAAGTTTGCCTCCCATCTACTTGTTGCTATTTCAACACCAAATGGTTCCATACCGTAATACAAACACATTTGCCTAAACTCAGGACTATCATTATTATTTGTGAGATTCTGTTTAGCAATCTCAAATTGTCTTGCTTCTCTTTCCTCTCGTTCTCGTCTTAATTGCTCTTGTCTTTCACGCCTTCTTATTTCGGCTTCTTCAGCCGCTATTCTACGCTTTTCAACATTTTCCGGTAGATTGTAAATACGCATTCTTTCGGCTTCTTCAGCCTCACGCCTTTCTCTTTCGATTCTTTCTCTTTCGAGTCTTTCCTCTCTTGCGATTCTTTGCCTTTCCATGCGCTCATTGTATTCGACAGTCTTTTCTCTCGCTTTAAGCATCATTCTATCATATTTTTCTTTATACTCTAAAAGACACTTAGCATCGAAAATAATCATATCTTGCCATAACTTATCAGTTGGATAACCTCTTGTTCTTGACTGTGCTTTACTATTTTCGGGGTGTTCCCATCTCCAAACAATAGAAGCCATTTGATAATACGCATCAGTTGGCTGATACTTTGCTTTCTTCCTTAGATGTGAACCATAACGGTATCTTTTATCAGTGTAATCATAATACATATAGTTAGATTTGACATTGATTAGAACATCAATCTCCTTGATTCTCTCATAGATGTCATTGAACATTTTACCGTTTTTGTGCATCCATGCTTCAGCAATCATGGTCTTGGTTCTTTCTTGAATCCAAGTATCAATTTCACCATCACTAATATCAGAAATATCTCTACCTGTTCTTACTGAAATCTCTTTCATAATAAGATAGGTATTGATATGGTCTGAACCTACACATTCAACATTACCATTCTCTAAGTTGCTAATCTCAAAGTGATAAACGACATTATGGCCGCAAAGACATTTACTAACCCCTTGTTGTGAATTAGTAACCCATTCGGGCGCATCGTCATTACCGCCCCACCAAACACTACCGGTAGCAATCCATTCTTCTTTAGCATCTTCATAATTATCAGCAACGGATAATTCAACCATCCGTTCCATCAGTTTTCTATCCCAATGCCCTGTTCCTAAACTTCTTTTTGCTACAATTGTTTCAGCCATCATTCATCATCTCCAAATCATCTATCTCAAACCTTCGTTGTTCTTGTAGATAACCTGTAAGAATGGTATCAATCTTATCCGGTAGATTATCAATTATACCTGCGATTAATCGTCTGTTAAGACTAATCCATATTCTATGATAGGTATTTAGTACAACTTTTGGTTCATCATTTTCATTCTGCGATATTACAATTGGCGGCAATTCCGCCGTATTTACTACTCTAAATTCTACATTTGTTTTCATTCATATTCCCCCTGCTACTACGAACAGTCTTGCTATACTTTTGTGGGCTATAAACCCTTCAACAGTGTGCAAATAATCCTGTGGATTATTGATGTATTTGCTGTGATTCACCAACACACTTGCTAAGGTTTGTGCTAACTTTTGGTTACTCAAACCTGTGAATAACTTAGCCAATTCAAAGGCCAAGTGTTCTCTATAATTATCATCCATCATACAGGTGATACATTCCTTCTTAATCATACAATCATGATTTTCGTCAGGTTCTATTACATACCCTTTACCATTACATTCTGAACATTCCATCAGAAATCCACCTCCAAATCAAAGTCCGGTATTGCTTTTTGATTCCAATACTGATATGCTGCCATAGCAGTAATCATTATTCTCCAATTAACAGTATTAGGATTGTAGACAAATGACTCATGAGCCTTTGCCAATACTTCAATACACGCACACAATTTTTCATGCCTTAAACCGGCATCAATAGAATCATGCACCGTGCCATATTCTTGTTCTAATAGATTTATAATAAACTCTTCTGTCGTCACTTCTTTATTCATATTTTCACTCATACTGCTTCCTCTCCTTTTACTTCAAAAAACTCTTCAGAAAATACCCAATCACTGTAAGTTACTACAAGTGATTTTACATTGGCTTCCCAACGACCTTCATCATCTTCTTTTCTACTTACCCAAAATTGTTCTAAATCATTAAGACTATCAAACATAAACTCTGTGTATCTTGCTATTCTATTATCAGCATATATTGTATTTCCATAACTTATATCTATATTCATATTATTATTCCTCCTTTTTTACAGGTGGTGGAATCCACCGTGAATTGTACTGAGCATTATAATCTTCTAAACATGGTTCACACAATTTGAAATCTATTACTACTTCATCATAAGTAGTTACCAAATCATATGACGCTCTTAAACCGCATTTAGCACATTTTGGCACCGGTATTTCCGGTACTCTTTTTATTTTATTTCTTAACCAATTAAACATCTTAATCACCTAAAGGTAGGGGAGAATAGGTTCATGGGTAACAAACCCCACTATTTCATGGCGAACCTGTAAAATCTGCGTATTTACAAGCATGAACACACAACTTTTCCTATTTTTACTTGAAAAACCCCAGAATTGGAAAAAGGACTTATGCTCGCTCAAGATTATTTTTGTGAGAAGGCGAGATAGATTGCATCAAGATACAATACCATTCCTTCTCTAATCCTTTACCAGCCAAAAGATGAGTACCGCTAAGTAGTCCTTTTTTATTAGCAAACCGCTTTCCACAAATCAGTTCGAGAGATAAGAGTAATAGCCCCCCAAAGACTATCACCAAATGACTCTCTCTACCTAACCCTTTTCGTGTGGAATCATATTTTTTGATAGGTAATAATACCCACCAACTTACCATTTACAGTTAATCTTATTACCTCTCCTTTTATTTCTAAATCAGTAACATCATCAATATATTGTGACGCCCAACCAATTAAATATTCTTTATGTAACTTGTGCATTATATCACCTCAGAATGTTTTGCCGTGCATAAACTCACGACTTTCATTATATTCCATCTTAGCAACAATAGCACCTGCAACATCTAAGTCTTTACCAAAGGCATAATCCATAATACGGATTACTGCGTCTGCCAATTCTTCTTCAAGATTACTAAACTCCATAATCTTATTTGAAGAAGGATTACCTTCACGCAAAGCCTCTAATGCTTCAGAAATCTCTGCATGAATCAGAGCCATTCTTTCACCATCATTTACTTCTTCTTTCCAAAAACCATGATTAACTGCATTCTTGTAAATCTTCTTTGCTTTTTTATTCCATTCCTTTTCAAAACTCAAATTCTTCACCTCTTTTAATTGCTAACTTTTCTAATTTAGCCACATGCTTTTTTGGTGCATGTCTTTTTGCCACAACTTGAATCATTGACTTGCAAGTATGTTCTGTTACCGGAATAACAGTTGAACAATCAGGACATACCGGCTTTTTTGTTTTATCGCACCTCGTCACTGATTTGTTTTTACCACAGAAATTACAAGTTTCCTTTTTAGTTTCCATATTCTTTAATCCTACCATATTTATTCCTCCTTACAAATACATCTTGCTTCTAAAGTACGGTGTGCATCAACAAAAGATACATTACTATGTATATTGTATTTTGCCGTTGCTTCGCATCCTTTACAAGTCATAAGCATTATTCTTACTTCTCTTCCATTCATATTAAATCACCATCTTTATACATATCTTCTGCTTTTGACATTAAATCATCTCTATCAACCCACTCATAGGTATTTTTAGCAATCTCTTCAATAGTTTCTATAATGAAATCCCCTGCATCAGAAGGACTATCAACAATAGACTCCAATAAGTGCATTATTTCTTCATTTTTCATATTATCAACCAGCATACTAAACGCTGAATCATATCCGCAAAACTCCAATATTTCTTCCATCATCTAAAATCACCACTTAGAAACTTACTCGCCCAATCAGAATATCGAGAGAATACAGTAATTTCGTCACCACTGATTCCCTCGATATTCGTTTCGGGGTCTGTTAGGAATATAACTCTCCTTCGGTCATTGTGCCAAAGGACTTCCTTAGTTACACTCCATTCATCTAACGCTTTTGTCATTATCATATATTTATTCATATTATCAACTCTTTGGTTTTGGCCCGCAATAGAATAGATTCTTCTTTGCTCTTGTAATTGCTACATAACAAATGTTCCTCTCTTCTTTAGGATTAGTAGCCTTTGGATGCGGCATCCTCTCAGTGGCTAAGATATATACATTGTCAGCCTCAAGACCTTTAGCCTTGTGAACAGTAGACAACATAATCTCTCCTTTGTCATTGTTATCGAATACTCTCTTGATTTCATTTACAATTCCACCAACAGTAGTAGCCATAGTAGAGAAAATCTTCAGACATTCAAACTTATCTTCAAGGTTGTTTGCTTGATTGACCTTATCAGCCGCCATCAACTTATCATAAGTGAATCTAAAGTCTTGTGTTAGCAATTCTCTAAACTCTTCAGCACCCATATTATCATTCTTGGTAATCTTTCTGACACCATTGATTAGTCCTTTAGTCATATCACGACCAAGAACATATGCTGATTTGCCTTGTAGAATCAAATCGTAAAACGCTGAAACTAAAGGCGCATTGTATCTACATAGAACCATGTCACCCTCTTGAGGATTAAACGGTGCATTTTCAACAACCATTCCATCATCAGCAGTAGAAGGACAACTAAAGTTTTTGACATATCTATTTGCTTCAGAAACGACATTCTTAGGACATCTCCAAGTTAGACTTAGAGAAAAACGCTTGATTTCTCTATCACCATTTTCTAATCTCTTAACAAATATGTCCATTGAATTTGAATCTGCTCCACGGAAACCATAAATTGCTTGATTTGGGTCGCCCACAATAATACACCTGCCGTTTCCAACACATCTTGAAATCAACTCTCTTTGCATTTCATTGAAGTCTTGTGCTTCATCAACAAATAGAGTATCAAAGGTAGGTAATGGCATATCTAATACCAAAGGTAGCCAAATCATATCATCAAAATCAATCAATGAAGTATTCTGCTTGCATTGATTCAAGATTGCTGGAATACTATCAATTGCTATTAACTCTTCACGGTCTGAATTAAACTCTATATTGTATTCATCAATTAGTGAATAAATACCTTTTGTGTCCTTTTCATCAATCATTGAACCTTTAATTAAACTAATCAACTTAATTAGTGGTTGAGCATAAAAGTCACGACCAAGTATATCATCAATAATATTCTTAACTTTGAAGTTATTGACCTTTGTTCTAATACCTGCTGCTCTCAATGCAGCAAAGCCCAATGCGTGAAATGTTTTTACTTCAACATCATCCGGTAGTCTTTCTGCTAATTCTAACTGAATAGATTTGTTAAATGCTAAGAATGCTTTCTTTACACCACTATCTCTATTTGCGCCCTCTACAATTGTGAATGTTTTACCAACACCTGCGCCAGCATTAACTATAATGTGACCTGTGCCGTTTTGGATTTCATCCCATATTGCGTCTTGTTCTTTTGTTCCTGTTACCATTTTTATTCCTCATTTTTATTTTTATTGCTTTTTGGAAAGGCCACTTTCTCAGTAGGCCGAATCGTGTAATTTTTTACACTTGAATAGGTGGGAGAAGGAGAACGATAAATTTGTTTAATTAAACGGTTATATCAATACCTCTTTTGTAGCCCTTGTTCTCAACTTCTCCCGTTGTTGATGAAAAGCATCACAATTATGTGTGAAACCCCAATAACACACGATTACTTTTTCACCGGTACTATGGGGTGGGGGACTATATAAGGGGGTGGAAGGTCGCCCCCCTCCCCCTTGATTGAGTAAGAAATGTCTAACAATAGGGCTACAATCTACAATAAAAGAAGCCCCCCACCACTCCGAAGAATGATGAGGGGCAAAATCCCGTTAGGGCGAAACAATACTGTCAAAAGACAATATCATTCTTCAGTATCAGAACCAAGAAGTGACTCTATTGAGCCATCCCAAGCACCGGTCTTGAACTGCTTTGAAAGAGCATTTCGCACCTTCTTAGATTGTGCCTTAGCATAATCTTCAGCCGATTCAAAGGTTCCGCCGCCGGACTTAGCGTGTTTTAGCGTAACTGCGCTAATAACGCCATCGTAGTTGTAATACGCCATAGACGCTTCTTCTACAACATTACAAATCCTGTCAATTGCCACTCTAATAGCGGCAGGTACAGCACTTCTTTGTCCTCTTCGCCCAAGTGGAGAACCGTCACGACCTTTCAGTAATGCCTTTAGAGCATTAGCCGCCGCTTCTCTTTCATTTGGGTTATCCTGTCCGACTTGAAGATGCAATTCAACAACTTGTTTCAAAGCACCATCAAGGCTTTCATCTGCATTTAGGTAATCTGTGACCTCGATAACGAGGCTATCCCACTTTACTTCATCCATATTCTCATATCCTAGCCCCCGACTTAGGGGGCACAAACTCTCTATGTTCTACCCATATATAAGGGGAGGGAAATGCTTTTTCTGACAATAGATTCCATTTTGAAAGTACCTAAAATCGAGGGTTTATGTTTTTATTACTAAATTAATTGTTTATTTTCAACAGTGGAAAGATTATTCCACCGGAATAAAAAACAGAAAAAAAAACCATAAAGAAAATAAAGGCTTGTGCAACACAACCTTGAAGATTCTTAGGGTTTTGACATTATTCCATTATTCCACTGTAAATACCCCCCCTACTCTCTCTATAAATCTGACATAGCCCTAAAGAAACAAAGGGGAAATGCGAGGGGGGTGTGTGAGATAGTATTAGAATAGAATAGAATAATAGAATAATAGAATATTATTAAAACTAAGGGGTTGTGTTACACAACCCTCCAATTTCTCAAAGTTTAGTCCACTATGGAGTAGAAACTTCAGTGGAAACATCTTTTGGATTATATATTATATTGTATAACATATGTATATGGTATGACTATAACTTATATTATACGGTCAATTGAAAGACATACTTAGAAACATAGTTATTCTATGGTGGTTAAAAATTACTACCAAACAATCGCTCGATAAGACTATTGTTCTTGGTTATTCCTGCTTTGTCAAACGGAATAACCTTGAAAAAAAAGGAGGCAAATGGGGTTTTACCCCCATTTACCCCCGAATTCCCCGTCGTATAACATCACCTCCTTAGTTATCGTCGAATATAGCCGGTTTGACATCTGAAATAGGATGGGCTTCTATTTGATAGCCTCCTATCGCTAAACTTACCAATTGCATGTTTAGCATGAATTTCATGTCCTCTTTGTTATCAGCCCAGAAATGAGCGACTTTGCCAATTATCATAAAATCAGTTCTTCCTTTTGGCATACTTATTCCTCCTCTTCTTCTTCTTCTTCTGCGCTTATCATCAATAAAAGTTGGTCTGTGGGCCATAATGGCTCTCCTGTGATGATTGACTTGAAATTAGGGTCGAAACCTTGACTTATGGTCAATAACTGCTCTAATTTGGTTATTTCATCATGCTGAGTTTTGATGTATTCTGCTATTTCCTCAAATACTTCAGATTCAGTTGTCCAAAAATCCGCTCTAACTCCCAACCATTCAAGATAATTGTATATATTGCCTAATTCCTCAAAAGTAGCGTCACCTGTTCCTCTTTCCTCACTGTTACCTACATTCTTTGATGGCGTAATATTGCCGCCGTAGTTATTGGATGGGAAGTTTTCAACATAACAATAGCAATTCAATGTTCCCATATCGCCCTTATTCCATTGATTAGGTTCCCACCTATCACCTACACTATTACATTCTACACAATCAGTCTGTTCACCGTATGGCGTATCTCCGTTGATATTTTTCCTCATATTTTCACCTTTTTTCTTATCTAAAGTGGCCCGTTCAAATAATTCCGGTTATTTTCCGCAATTTCCCGATTATTTTCCGAACTGTTATTATCTAAAATAAGGGTATATACGGGGTAGTCAAAGTAACTACCATATGGTTTGGTAGTGTTCTTTGAGGGAACGGTACGAACCATAAAAAAAATGAAACAAATGGTGCAGGGCCAATGTAAGTCACCCTGCACCATTTTTATTTACATTATTCGATATTATTCTTGAATGTAAATCGTTTCGATTGTCATTCCGTGTTCACGGACTTCATCAGCCAACATATTGACTGTTGCTACACCATTTCCACGAATCGCACCTTTTACTGTTGTTGCAGTAAAAATGTTGCTAGTCGCAATATCAATCAATTTATTCATCAACGCTTTCTGAGCCTTCTGTATTGTAGTAAATACCCCTACAATTTCAGTTCTTGCATCACCTCTACGATTGATGTAATTTCTCACTACTTTCCATACTTTTTTATCAGACAAATACACATTTATCACCTCAAGTATTAATATCGGTACCATTTGGTATTAACGGGTATTCAAAGCCAATACCATATGGTTGTAATCACTTTGAATAGCATTACAACCCTCAAAAAAAATAATGAAAAAACGCCGCCTACTTTGAATCTCGGACTTACAACGCTCAATTGCAGGGGCTTTAGCATACTTTGTTTTCACCTTGAACCGGTATTGGTGTTGCTGGTATGCTAATTCCTATGAGCGAATAACTGCCTTTTTCGTTTCGGCTTTGTTTCTTCATATGAGAATGTGAAGTGGTGAATTGGATTGAGTACCAATAACAATGATAGGATTCACTCCCACTGAGTTAGCAACGCTCACATTTCATATGAGCCATTGAACCACGATTATCCAAGCCATCAGTAAATGACTCCCCTTTTGAGGTTTGAAGGACTTTCTTAGAGGCAACTCCTAATCCATTTGGACATCAGAATGTGCATAAGCCGAAACCACTCGGAACCGTGTGCGTTATCCCCGTCACAAAAGGATATTCCGCCATCACCGTGTCGAGGTGCCCCCCGACATTAATTTATGACGGTAATAGGATATATAGGGTATTCAAAGTTAATACCATATGGTTGTACTTTGGAAACCCTATTATAACCCCTAATAAGGCGTATTAACATGGTAAAAGTAGCAACTACAACTAACCCATATGTGCATGATGATAATACAGTGAGTCAAACAACAACTTTCGAGTGTGAAACGAAAGAAGAGTTTGTGAAAATCTGGCATGATAGAAAATACGCCCCAAAGTCAAGGAAAATCAAGTGGTCGGCAAATATTGACAAACTTGAAGTGTATTCAGAAGAATGGATTGATTTTGAAGATGTCTTATTCCCTCCTGAAGTTGAAGAATACATTCCTACTGAAGTTGATAAGAGAGCGGCTAAGATTCTTCAAATCGAAACATGGATGGAAAACAACCCTCAATTTCACGAAACCGAGAATTGGCCTATTATTGAATACTGCATTGAAAGAATGAATACACACGGGCACACTTATCCCGAATTGTTTGAGAATCTGATGGCTCTATTCATTCTCAATTCAAGACATTACAACCCTGCATGTTTTTACAGGGGGGATGAAGAGGAATGAGTTGTTATGATTGTGGAAGTAATAAGTTAGAACTTGAAGAGAGTAGTATGGGGACTTGGTTCATTTGCTGTAAAGAATGCGGATGGGTAATGATAAAATCAGAATATGAGGCGGGGATTGAAGATGAAAGATTTGGATGAAATACTTACCGAAATGGCGGCTTTAGAACATGATTTAACAGGCGGCGACCTACAATATATTGCTAAGTTAGAGAAGTGGTATTTGCTAAGAGTCATGTTAACAAAAATACAAGGGGATTAGGGGATAAAACCCCTAATTCTCCTTTTTTGAAAAATAGGGTATTTCAAAGTACATACCATATGGTTGTAACTTTGTGCATGCGAAGCACTTGACCCTATATAGGTAATTGGACTCGATATTAATACCTCAAGGGGATTGAGGATAATAACGGAGAATAGGTGATTATTATGATTATGGACGAAGATAAGTGGACTGAAAGGTCACAAGAAATAAGAGCATGGCTTGAGCATAACGACGCTGGCGCAATGAACGCACTAATTGAGCAGACATTGAACGCTGGTGATGATGCACAAAACGATGATGAGAGAAACCGTTTTTGGGAAGCAGTGAGAGCAATTTGCAAAACACTGCCAAACAGCCCAATCAAGAAAGGCCGTGGCTCAACATTAGAACCTGCAATTCAAGCCTGTGTGGATGGTGTAGTGAATCGCATTCAAAATGCCTTTGCAACCATTTCTGACTCAGAACTGATACTCGAAGTAATGCTACCACACGGTAAAACCGGTGGCGCATACGCTGACATTGACGCATTTTCTAAGGATATGGCAATGAAGGCACAAAGAGTCCTAAAGGCGGCATTGAAAGAAGGTCGCTGGAACGGACAAATGACTAAAGATAACTTGACCGGTTTAACTCCACCTGTCAAGGAATCTGACAGTGAATCTACGGAGGAAACTGTCTGATGTTATCCACAATCCCCTTGTAGGCCCATTACATTCATTTCGGCGGGCAACCCATACCAATTAAAATTAGAATACCTGAATTGTGTCAATGTGTAAGCCGGTAAATCGCATGAGAATTAAGCAGAAGAATGAAACCTCGCTTAATTCTCATGCGGTAGCCCTTTTTTTTATTCAAGGTTGAGCCAAATGCTTCGCATTATCCAAAGTGTGTCACAACCATATGGTAATAAAATATTTATGAAATAAATACGCTTTGTGTTTTACTACCTTAAAAAAATAAGACTACAAAGCGGCACAAACTAAAATCAGAATTG
>Ga0209232_1000504_pt1 | contig 23841 bp, 11 predicted proteins | sample ETNvirenome_2_60_FD_184066 | JGI IMG/M metagenome (GOLD analysis project Ga0209232, IMG submission 184066) | Marine viral communities from the Pacific Ocean - ETNP_2_60 (SPAdes) (version 2) | ecosystem: Environmental > Aquatic > Marine > Oceanic | place: Pacific Ocean | collected 2013-06-22
TTTCTTACAAAAAATTGTGCTTCATTGTTGTGTACAAAATAAGAAGCGGTATATTCAGGGAGATATTGCTCGATTGCTCCACTTAAGTAATTCCAAAATTCAGATCCTGTAGAGTTAACACTAATTCCTACAGAACTTGAAGCAAAAGTTGATGGAGAACTTGAAGTAGAAACTATAAAAATTTCATCTTCAATTTGTATCTGGTCATCAGCAGCAGCCCCTGAAATAAATGAGGTACTATGTAGCGCAAAAGTGTTTTGATTAAGAAATGTATCCCCTACATCTGTCAAAGAATCTGTGTAATGGTGCACACTAAAGTCAGAACTAGTAAGGTTTAAATTAATTGTATTTGAGTCAACAGAAGCTGAGTATCCTGTGTTTGCTTCTATTTTTTCGGCTATATAGTTATTAAAAGTAGAGTTAGTTGCAACATTGTACTGTGGTCCTTCTACAACAAAAACTCGATTCCCAGCAGTGGGTCCGAGAGAAAGAGCGTTTCTTCCTACTGTTTGTGGTACTGAACTGATACTGTTATTAGTCAAGGATTGATCTAAAGTATAAGTTCCATTTGGAGCACCAAGTTCCCACCAGTCCCAAATTAAAGATGCAGATGGATGAGTTCTTGTGTCAACCCAAGAGCCACTGTTATACAACACCTTGGCATCATCGGTTACTAAATATTTTTGCCAAATAATAAAATCAGCAAGAGCTCCTTGAAGTTCATATTGATGATCAGCATCTACCCAGTCCCCTATGTAAACTTTTGTTATATCTTCATAAGCCCCTGTTCCTGTTCCACCATCTGCTGTAAGACTTACGTTAACGCCGTTTATTGTCAAGAGAGGTGAGTACTCTATACCTGTACCTCTGTTTGTAGAAAAAGCAAAATGTTTCCACGTATTGGTAGATAATACTCCTGTTGCTTTGTATTGTCTGTAATTGTTTGAAGAGTCCCTGAGTTTTATAAATAAATCGTCTTCTTCTTTAAATATTTGTATTGGATATCGTCCAGAAGCTGCTCGGCCATTTAAAATATTACCATCATTAGAAACACTGTCATTGTACATCCAAAAAGAAAAAGATATAAGGTTCCCATCAGGTCCTACATAGGAACTATTATATAAGTATTGTTGATCACTAGCTGTACCGGTAGAAGCAAACCTAAAAGCTTGTCTAAAATGCGAGAGAGAGGTACCAGTATTTATGTCTGTTACTGCTGATCCTGAAGTTCCATGTCTTACTGTAAATGTAGAACCAGATACAGTAATAGTATCTCCATCTTCTAAATTAGTTGCCGCTTTAGCTGTCTGCCCTGCTACATAACCAAGATCGCTAAAAGTATCTCCACTAATACTACCATTTCCATAACCAGGAGATCCTAAAGTCTCTCTTCTTGCAAAAAAGTAAGCTTGATTGTCGTTTTCAAAATAACCAACAGTGTAGTCTAGATGGTATTCCATTGCTTGTTGCAAATAATTAAAAAATTGAGAACTTGTTGAGTTAACATACACGGTTGCGGAAGAATCAGTTGAATATGTTGGTGTTGCACTTGATGTTGTTATGGTAAAGTTATGACTTGCCATATTTAACTGATTGCCATGGACTGCTCCACTAACGTAACTAACACTTACATTATTACTATAAGCAAAGGCCGTTTCATTAAAGAAAGAATCATCAGTGCTTGATACGGCATCACTTACATCGTGAGACGAAGTTATAGCCATGTTTATTGTATTCCCTGCACCTGTGGTATACGCGGAATATCCTGTTTGAGATTCAATTACACTTACAATTTCTGTACCAAAATCTGCGGCAGATCTTGCTGTTTCTAAAGTTCCATTTGTTACTGTTATGTTAGAATTATCAGTAATACTTAGAGTGTGTGTACCAATTGTTGGAGCAATTGAAGAAACACCAGCTGAATTTAATGTACTACTAACAGAAGGCATTCCGGCTTCCTCTCCAAGCATCCACCAGTCCCAAAGAAGATAAGCTTTTGGATGTGAGTGTATATTTAACCAAGAACCCGAGTTGTAAAGTATATGAATATCATCAGCATCTAATTGTGTATTCCAAATACAAAAGTCTTGCATACCTTCGCTTTGTGGGTCATCACCTGTGCCATCATCAGAACCTATTGCTATGGATCGAATTGGCGTAGGGGCTGTTACTGCGCTTACAGATGTAGCTTCTGATACTGTCTTAGAGACTCCATCTATATAAATATCAACATAACCACTCTGATCTGCCCAGTTTTCGCGGTGCCAAACAAACACAAGGTGTTTCCATGTTCCTACATCATCTGAGGTGAATGCGTTTGATACTGTAAATTTTCTGCTGCTAGTCGAAGCATCACGATATAAAGTCCACTCTATATCAGCATCAGATATTCTGGAAAACTGAGAGTTATCTGTACCACCAACAGTGGTTGATTTATCAAATTCCCAAAGCCTGTAATCGCCGGATACGGCTTCGATTTTTGCCCAAAAAGATATAGACGCATACGTTGTTGATGATGGGTCTGTATAATTATCATTGTATAGAGCTGAAGGTTCATGCAGTATTTTTAGTGCTTTTCTGTAGCTTGTACCCAATGTGAAATCTCTTGCGATGGAGCCCGGTGAGTTTTTAGTTGTGGTTCTTATAGTAAAAACACTGCCCGATAAAGTTATCTGATCTCCATCGGTAAGATCACCAGATGGGTTGTACGAGAGTGCACCATCTGTGTTGTTATAAGATGAACCAGCAGGAGGATTAGCAAATGTAGTACCGCCATAAGTCAGAGATCGTGTTATAGAGCCAGCTGCATCTTTTCTTATAAAGAATAAAGCTCCATCAAGTGTTGTTTGTTCACTATATTGCGTAGTGTATCCAACAAAACTATCACTTAAATCGTATTTCAACTTATCCCACATTTGAGCATCTGTTATAGTAGAATAAGAATCTACATAAGGGTCGTCTGCATCGATTGATGGAGACCCACCGTCTCTTACCAGTTGATTACCACCGGCACCACCAAATAAACTTACTGCGTCGTCAAGAATATAGTTAACGGTGTCCCAGTAATAATTACTAAAAGTATACCAAGACACTAGGTCAGAAGCTTCAGCGTGTGTAGAGTGATCTTTCCATGCTCCTCCGTTATAAAGATTACCCACGTCAGTTGAATCAAAGTATGTTTTCCAAAAAGCAAGATCTGTAATTTTCCAATCTAAATCTTCATCACCTATGTACATTTTTGATATTGTACTTGTCAAGTCAGATGTTGTTTTGTTCGAGGTAAGATTTTTATATTGCAGACTTGTAGTCATGTCAACGTTGTCAACATAAATTTTGTGATTTGGAAAACCAGCTGCACCATCGGTATAGTCAGAAACAACACCATCGGTTGTAAAAACAAAGTGATGCCAGTTATCATCATCTAAAGCATTGGTGGCTGTTGAGGTTAATTGCTTAACCCAGTAGTGTCCACTCGAAAACTTGATTTTCCACCTAAGAGTGTTTTGATAAACCAATATTTCGAATTGCTGAGAATCGCTTGAGTCTTTGGCCATAATCCAGTCTCTTCTGTTAGCGTTAATTTCACCTGATGGGAATTTTGCCCAGAAAGATATTGTCAAACCATTACTTGTAGGATTTAAGCCACTAAAAGTTTCGTCTTGAAGCTGATAATCTTCAAGATGAACACACTGATAGAACCTATATTTGCGCATCAATATTGTACCGGCTTGGGTCATTGGTGAGGCATTAGTATCTGCTAGTATTCTTTTTGTTGTAGAGTCTAGTGTGATGTCGAGATAATTGCCCTCGGTAAGATTGCCTATATCTTTAACATTAAAAACAGCAATTGCGTGTTGCTCCTTTGTCTTCTTATCACGTTTTGCGAACGAACCAACATAGGCATCAGTTGTGCTGTTATGGGTTGACCCAGTGACTGTAAAATATTGTGTTTGGTGCACACCAGCGTAAGGAGTTCCTGCTACTTGAAAAGAACCAGTAAGAATACTGCTAGCATGGTGAGAACCAGTAGCTTTGAAATAGTAGGTTTGGTTTTTAGGCATTCTTGGTGGAGAACCGAATTGAAAAGAACCAGTATAAATACCTTCTGGTGCGAAGAAATATGAACCAGTTGCTTGAAAATAATAAGTTTGATGGGTCCCAGCATGAGGTACTGGTTGAACATCAAAAGAACCAGAATATATTTCATAATAATCTGTTGCACCAGAAACTTGGAAATGATAAGATTGGTGCAATCCTTGAAAAGGAATTGAAGGGACATTAAAAGATCCAGTATATGCTGCTTTATAAACCGTGGCCCCTGTTAAAGTAAAGGAACCAGATGCCAAAACACCAGGCTTTAGCACGTTTTCAAAAGAATTGATTCTATTACTCTCCCCAACACCCCAAACATTACCACTAGAAGAAGGAGCTATCGAGGCTAAAGTCAACAAGTTTGTTGTCTGAGGTAAAGCATTTCCAAGTTGTGTTGGTAAAAAATTATGTATCGGCTCAAATTCTCTAAACTTTAAATTATTTTCCTTCCTACCAACTATAGACAAAACTTCATATTTTTCATCATAATTACCTTTTACATTACCTGTTGTTTGTACATTTTGTATATTTAAAGGTCTCTTAGCTCTACCGTCTCTGTAGTGAACAGCAGATTGTCTTGTTGGATCTGGGTAAGGACCACCATAGTCTGGTCCTGTAAGTCCCATTGCTCCATCTTGATCAGCGGAATCTGGATGGTCTCCAATAAGCATTCTCCACTCTTCGGGTCTTGTGTATTGGTTATCTTCTCCTGTATTAAGAGCAATATGTCGTGATTGACGACCTCCAACCCAAGTTTTTGTAAAAGGGCCTTGCATAGGTATTTCATTTGTACGGTCTGTTGTGTCAGAGTGTAAATTAGTTAAATACACATCTTTATAATAACTTGAACTAATTAGCGCATTATATCCAGTAGATATATTACCAGACACCATATTAAAAGGAAATATTCTTTGTCCTTTGAGATTGTAAGCGTATTCTTGTGTTACTGTAACGATGCCGGAACCTGATACTGGTGAACTACCATCAAAGTTAGAATACTTACCAACAATAGCAATTGTGCCATATTTTTCTTTATAATTTGGGTTCTGATTTCTTTCTTCACATGCTTGGTTGTCTAATAGCCCTTGGCCAGGTCCAACCCCAAGAACTACAACATCTGTTGGGATTCCTAAAGAATTTTTGTTTCCGTGTCTTGGAATAACTGCTTTTAGCAGGTCTCTATCTTTTGCTCTGTCATAGTTGATACCACCATGTATTATTTTTTGTTCGCCGATTGACAATTTATGTGGTCTTGAAAATCTTCGTAGTCCATACGTAGATCCTTGATATGTTGTACCAGTGCTTGTACCAAAAGAGGGTATTTCTTCAACATATGTATCAGAAGAAATAACAGTTTTCAGTTGCTCTCTTTGCGTCGCATTGGTACCAGTTCTTTTTTCTCTTTCTTTTCGCCACAAACAATTTAAATTATCATTAGTATAGGCAGCTTCACCAGGAGCGGGGGCATGACCAGATTTCCAGTTGTAAGTTAGCTCTCCTATACCTCTAGCTGGTTGTTCTTTAATAGTTTTATGTTCTTCTATATTTGGTAATATGTGCTGATACTTGGGTCTTTCAAGTATATGCGACTCAATTGTTTCAGTAATTCCTTTGTTGAACTTTGCATTAGAAGGGTGTAATTGTTCTAAAAAGAAAGATATAGATGAGTCAATCCATTTGTAATATTCTGTAAACCTGTCTAAATTTAAATCAGTGCTTGTTTTTTCAAAAAACAATTTTCTAGCATGAGCCAATCTTTTATAACTAAATCTATATCTATCAACTGGTTTAGCGAACATGTTTGAATATTCTATCATTGTTGTAAACATATTAAGCATTTCTTGAGAAACAACTTGGTACATAGATTTTTCAAATGCAAAAATATTATCATTAACATCTTCATCTTCGTATAGATAGACATCATCATCACCCACAACAGTTACGTTGTCAGAGGTAAATGATATTTCTGGTAGTTCTTTTTTAGAAGCAAAGACAAATTCGTTCTTTACAAGGCTCGTATTGTTGACTGGGAAGCCGAAACCTGTTCCTTTATGTTCTTGTACCACAATGTTACCTAACCACCCGTAACGGCCATCTACGGACGCGGAAGAAAAGTCCTCAACAGTAAACTGTCCAGAAGAGTCAGAACCTGTTACAGTTTGAAAATCCCAATGCAAAGCTAAAGAATGTTGAGCTGGGAGATGTGTATTTGTTGCTGAGTCTAAAAATGGAGTTGGGTTTCCGAAGACTCTGTTATGACCATAGTTAGAAGGATCTAAATTGTGCTGTTTTATAGAAACAGCGTCTAGTTTGTCATAATATAGAGAACAAGCAGCTATTTTTAAATCTGATTGTGCTAAAATAGAACCAGACCAATTAGTTCTACGAGCACCCACATAAACTTTTTTATGTGCAGAAAGTAAAGACACACCATCAGCATAACTAAGAGAAGCGGTTGTAGAAAATTCATGCAAAACTTCATCAAAGTTGTGTGTAACTCCGTATAATTCTAGTTTGTACCCCGGACTTGATGATGTTGCAAAAGAGCCAGCAAACGGATATCCTACTGGATATGCTTTTACGGCTACGTTCCATCTTTGATTATCATATATGTCCTCATAAAAATCAGAAGAAGCCACAACTGTGCTAGTACCGGCTGAATGATTTGTTTGTTCAACTACCCACTTTGCTCTAGCAGAGTCAGTTGTATCTCTAACAAGATAGACTTGAAAGTTGTTTAAGTTTGTTGTAGAAACATACGCACTAGTATCTAGATCAACAGCATCTAACCCAAACACAGAAGAAGAGATAAATGATGTGTTGTAAAAATTAACACTTGACTCTTCTGGTTTTTTTGGTACCAACATCTCAACTTCTAAAGTTATCGCATTGTTTTTTTCATAATTGCCAGTATTTGAACCAGAAATGTGACCCTGTTGATAAACTGTACTGGAAAAATTATCTGGATCGTCAAAGTCTATATGCTTAGTTTTTTGAGATGTGTGTTTAGTTTTATCTACAAGATACTGGGTTCCGTTATCAGTGTATAAATTTAATTTTACAAGCTCATCATCAATACCAAAGCAGCGTAGCATGTTTCTGTAGGATTTTTCTGTTCCTTTTGTTTTATATATATATTCTAAATTGTTGTATATGTTGTGATAAATTCTATTTTTTAAAATCTCAATATCTTTCTCATATTGGATACCGTTTAAATCTTTCTTTTGGAAATACTCCACAATTGTTCTGTTTATTAGAATGTCGGATACAAGTAAACCCCTGTCTTCCAAAATTCTTCGGATAAATGGCATGGGTTTTTCATCATCTTGGTAGTAATGTTTGTTTTTTATATTAGGTAAAAACTCTATCTGTGCGTATAGTGTATCAAAATAAGAAGATATAATCTGTATTATATGTTTAAGTTCTTCTCCATTTTTTTCATCCTCATCTCTGATCCAAGTTGGGACCAAATCATACAACTGCATTTTACTATTGGAGTCGTAAGTGGAACCAGAAGTTTGCATTTCAGTTAATAAGGACTGTACTAATGGATTATCAGATCGTACAATCGGATCTGCTACTTCGGAAGAAGTGTAAGACCCTGATTGCCTGTTAGCAGCTACATAATTGTGCCAATAACCGTTTGACAACCTACCAGAGTAATCTAGCACAATTTTATCAGTTGTTTCGACTTCTGTCTTTCCTTCATTAAATTTAAAGTAAACAGATATTTCTTTTCTATAATCATCTGTGTTTCCGCCACCATTTATACCAGAAATATAATTGTTGTAAATTGACTCTGATGTTTGTTTTTTGTTCCAATATCTAAACTCATCAACTGATGCTGAAAGAAGACCATAAGATCCAGAAGCCAAAAAACCTGTTATATTGCCAATTGGAGTGGAAATTTTTGTAAAACTGTTTTGTTTTTTTCTGACTCCGTTCCTATAAAAATCCACTATAGTGTTTGTTGTCGTGTTTGATATAGATACAGCATAATGCGCCCAGGTATCATTAGTTAAGTCAGTACTTTCAAATCCAGCTTCACTTATTGTAGAGAGACTTATCTCAGCTGAAGATGATGCGTAGAATTTAATGGGCTCTGTAGTTCCTGTCAGGACTAGATCCATTTTTACATTTGAAGAGATTAATTCAAAAAACGTTTCTTTGTCTGTTCCGAATCCATCTTTTTTCATCCACCATTCTATTGTTACACCATCATCTAAATCAAAGACAAAACTTTGCTTTTTTCTATTATCAGAATCATGATAAGGGTCGTTGTTTTGAAAGAGCTTTGATAATTTTGTTGAAGTTGGGACCGTAGCTTTATTGTAACCTCTATTAATTTGTATATACGAATCGGCTGAAAACTGTGCATATCCAACATGTTTTGGATACTTATAGTTGAAAATATATCTGTCTAAGTATGAAGAAGAAAGATCGAATTCTATTTTTTCTTTCTGTGATCCGTCATAAGGGTAATAGTTATAAACCCTTTTAATGCTTTCAGCATAGTATTCTTTTGCTGATCCAAATCTTACAAAGTTGGAAGCTGATAGGAAATCTATTGGTGGTACAATCTCTTCTCTTTGTCTTCTTAATGCTTCTACAAGATCTGGTGACTCTATTGCCACAGATGCTGAATTTGCAGATTCCATTCCTGTTGGTTTATTAGAAAATAAATCTTTAATACTCATTTTGTCTCACTTTAAATCTAAATTGGTATGTTTGGTCTTTCCATGTTTTTACATAATCATCATAAAATGAAAACCTTATGCCATAATCGTAACCCGCTTCTAAGGTTGTCATATCTAAGTCAAAATAATTACCTTCGACATCATAAGACATGTAGGTGTGTTGTGTGGAGCCAGTTCCATGAGGTATAACCAATTCATTGTCTATAATTCTAAACACTTCATATGAAGCTGATGTAATTACTGTTGTTTCTGGAATAGCTTGTGCCACTGTGTATATTGTTGGAGACCAATTTCTTGGTCGCACATATAGTCTAAATCTTTCAAAACCATCGTTTTTGTAATAATTCTTTGCATCAGATATTTTTAGTATATATTTGTCTGTTGGACTATGTGCTGCTGCTGAAAATGATTTAACACTTATTGAACCTGTGTGATACTCGACACCTCCAGAGTGCCACATATCAATAATAGAAGTATCCGTTGTTTCAGCATAGACATTGCATTTATAAATCCCAGTTGATACATGGGAACCTGTGAAAGTAGATTCAATTTGGGTTCCACCAGCTTCAGTGTACAATGATACTTCAATAGGGTTTGTCCCAACAGCAGGTATATTTCTTAAACGCCCTCTAATGTAATTGTAGAGGTATAAAGTGTTTAGGTTATCATGACCACTAGCTAAAGAAGAAGATGCGTAGAAACACCCTCTATCATCCATTATAGCATCATTCCACCTAGCTTCTATAACCGGTTTTTTTAAATAATATTCAGTCCCGCGAGCAAAAAATTTCTTCGTAAAAAATGAACGATTAGTGGTTTCTTGTGAAGAAGTCAATTGAACTCCAAAACCATAATTGCTTTTTGATCCTAAAGTATTACCAGCACTATCCAACCACTGCTCTACTAGCGTAGTAACATCTATAGACAGATCTTCATAACCCTCAGCAAATCTTTGAGTAAAAGAAGAGCTAGAGTCTGTGTGGTAATCTCCACCTTGAGAAGTCCAAGTAGAACCAGAAGCATTGTTGATCCAGTTTGATCCAAAACCACCATAAGTTAAATCTGTGTAGTTTTCCATATCCAGACCGAAACCTTCTTCCCAAGATTGAGACACCGCAGATACTGTTAGTGTAAAATCAACTGGTAGTGTCTCAGCATGAGAAACGTTAAACATATTCAAATAAAAATTCACTGATCCGCTGCTAGGAATAAGTCCAGAAGTTCTATCACTAGATATTTTTGTTGTATCAAATTGTATCAATGCTCTTGATGCCTCAGCTGATGCACTTGTTACTTGACCATATATAGAAAAAACTTCTAATATATCAGTCAAGCCCATGTTGGATCCTGTTCCTCTGGTCTTTAAATTGTCTTTAAAAGCATTTGTAATTGTGTTGTCTGCTGTTGCGAAGTATCTTTTAATTGTCATTTAGCTTTTCCTTGTATATCTTCGTTTGGATATTTAATTTCTAGAATTACATTTTTTGGAGTTTTATAGTATGTATTATCTTTAGATATAATTTTTTTAAAATCTAACGGTGTAGTTGAATAAGGAGAGTTTTTCTTATTCACAATCTCTACAGAAACTACATCGATTACGCCTCTTGTTTTAGCCAAAATGTTTGAAACATCAGTCAAATAAACTGGTTCACCTATATAAAAGCTTGTACTATATCGATCAGTTATATTTTTTATTGCTAAGTTCACTGTCTCTTCCTTGTTGAACCTAGGATCAACTGAAATTTCAAAATTAATTCCAAAGTTTACAATTTTAGCATCAAATATTTCAATCTGGTCGTTAATCCCTTTGTACCTTGTTAGCCATTTTTTTAAATTAGATTTGATTCTGTCATTTGATAATATTAAGTGACCATTAGAATTTTGTGACAACACATACATAGCTAATTTTCTATTAGTAGAGGACGGATCATTGATAACATTTACTCTTTTTATACTACCAAATTTTTTAGGCATAAAATAAGCTATAGCTTCGTAATCTTGTTTAGTTACAGCTCTATTTTGAGTAGCATAGTAATTCTTAGCTTTAGTTTTAATATCATCAGCTGCTGTTTGTATATTTTGACCTACTATTGGCTTATCATTAGTGACTTCAAGAGAAGATCTTACAGTAGAAGCTAGTGTAGAGTTTAAACTATTTTCAGAAATAAACTTAATCTCTGCATCCACAATAGTGTCTAGACCTCTTGATCCTATATTTACATTTGTAGAGTCATTTTTTCTTATAACAACAGTTAGTGTAGTTCCAAACGGAGAAATACCCAACTTATCTGTCCCTAGAAGCTTGTTTGGGTCAAACGAGTTGTCAGTAATATGGTTTCTAGCATTCAATCTTAAAACAACATCAGATGGGTCTGTTAGTCCAGCATCATCATCATTTTCAGAACCGAACCCAAATTGCAAGTAAGTTCCTGTGTTGTCTTGCTCGACAACAAATCTACGTGCTGTTACGAAAGGTTTCATTATAGACCTAACACCGTCTTGCCTAGCTGTTGGGTTTGTTGTTTCTAGTAGTACAGTTTCTTGAGATAGATAGTCTACTTCGTAGAACTTATTACCTTCAGAGTCTTGAACCGAGATTATTTCTGTGACTGATGGATCTCCAACTCTAATTTTTTTGAATCTTTCAAAAGTGTTAGAAGTAAGGTCTATTTCAACAACTTGTAGTTTTCCAGAAGAAACTTGGCCAAAAGCCCTTATAGCATAGTAAGAAACTCCTCCATTATCTTCGTTATATCTTGCTTCAACTATATCATTTTGAGAATTAAAAAAATCAACATCCTCTAACAAAATAAATGACACGCCATTATTAGATTGTAAATTTGCACCCTTTTTTAAAACAGGAGCGTAATCCATGTTTGGTGCATTACCATCAGCATTAGCTGGTACAAGTATAAAAAACGATACCACTCCAAAAGATGTAGGTACTCCAGAATATGAATACCCCATTGCTCTTGCATGTTTTCTTATATTAGCAAATTCAACTGCTGTATCCATAAAGCTTTCATTAGCTTGATAGTCAACATAGTATGATAAAGAGTCTCCAACATAAGATACTAAATCAAATATAATTTCCCCAAAAGAAGAATCAGAAAAGTCATTATAAGTGTCTGGGTAATATCTTTTTGTGTAATTTATTAACTCTTCTTTAATAGAGTTAAAGTCTCTGCTAGTATATTTTATGGGTACATTTTTTCCTTTCGCCATTGTGAAGGTCTCCTACAATCAAAGTAAATAGTTCAAAATCGAAATTAAATTTAAACAGAGACCTCTAATTCACCCTCTATTTTTGGCTGGGAGATAACAAATCTTATATGAACACTAATCGACATATCGCTATCGGTTGATCTTTTGACATCTATATCTAAAGTCTCGAAATAATTCATATATCTTCTTATCTGATTATTGATTCTATTTTTAATTGCTGGTATCTTGGAACTTTCTTGAGAAAATATAAAATTGTGCAACCCGACACCAAAATTAGGATCAGATAATTTCTCCCCAGGTCTAGTCAATAATATATTCTTTAGCTGGAACTTGACTGCGTCTACTATCGCATTTTCATCTATTGGTACAATACCAATGCCTTCTCTTATCTCAAGAGGAAAAGCTACGGTAATATTTTTAACTGGCATGTTTTAATCTCCTAATAAATCTGATACGACTGATATTTTTTCATTACCAAACATATCATATGGCCTTTCAATTAATTTTCTTAATTGTTTTCTTTTTACATTTACAGCAAAGTTTTTTCTAAGTTTTGGCGATTTGTTTCTTTTTATAAGCTTTCTAGCTTTAAATGATATCTCCCTATTTGCAAAACTAAATTGATCATCATAAGAATAATAACATGAGTTGAACATGTCCGCTAATAGTTCGCGAGTTCTTTTCATAATTGTTTCTTTCCACCTTCCACTAGTACCCACAATACCTTCTTCTCTTTCTGTTTCATCTATCCCTATAGATTCTATAAAGCCATCATAATAGTAAATAGCTGTTAAGGATGCGACATTCTTAGCCCCTAGCAAAACATTAAAAAGAAAATCCAGTTCCTCATTTTCTAAAAGTTTATCTAGGTAACATTGTATATCTTCCCCCAAATTGTCATCCGCAAGATCAAACTCTTTTATTTTTCTGTCCAGTATGTCTTGTTCATAAGAAAATAGTGGAAAATAATTTTTAGTTGGTGCGTGTGTCTTTTCACTTCCATCAACAGTCACCTTAGCGGCTTTAACATTATATGCTCTAGATTCATTATATTTTGCTTTACTTGGATTTCTACTAACCATACCAGAAGAAGGAACGTAACAAATTCTTACACCAAACTTTAATCCAAGAGATCCTATTAGTTTTTTATTAGCTACTTGAGCATCTCCAAAAAGCTCAGAAATATACTTCTCTTTGTTTCTATATTTTTTTAAAAATTCTCTAGTCTCTTCAACAGATTTCATTCCTTTAAATCTTGTTGTTTTTTTAGGATCAGCAACAAAATACTTTTCTATAAAAAACGCCCCTGTGTCTTTTAGACTTTGGAAAGATTCTTCGTCCAAAGCTAAACCATCTAAAGGGTTATTGGAGGAGCCATTTGAGATATCATACACACTCTCTCTATCATTTAGAAAAATTTTCATATCTTTTAAAATAGAAGCAGTAATATCTTCTATTTGTGATGGTAAAGCATCTTTTAATTTTTTTGAGTAAACCCGGAACTGGTCTTTAATTAAATACATCAAAATTCGTTTTGATTTTTTTCTGAACTTATAAGATTCGTATTCTCTAGTAACTTTTCTTAGATACTTAACACTTAAGGCTTTTTTAAATTTTAAATTCCATGTTAAACTTTTATCTTTCTTTTTTCTCAAAAATGAACGATACCTAGAGCCGTAAGTTGTGTAAAACATTGACTCTAAGATGTTTATAATATATTGTTTTTTTCTATTAGAAAGTTGTATGTCTCTTCTAAGCTCTATATCTGTTATTTTTCCATTTGAAACTGTATAGCTTGTGACTTTAAATAAAAGTTTTCTATCAATTACTTTGGGGCTTCTGTAACTTTCAGAAACTTTATTTGCTTCTTCTAATAAACTTAGCAACGTTGGATTTGCTTCTATTTCTTTCTCCTGAACTAGTCGAAATGCTAAATCAACACAAGAGTCCAAAAACAAATGCCAATATTTATTACCTTTTATTCTAGAGGGCCAATCTTCCCTATCCATCATGTCATCTTGCATTTTAGCCACTACAAAATCTAAAAATAAGTCACTATAATTTTTATCAAAATCGGGGGCTAATACGGAGAATATTGGCAAACACCTTAATATTGCTTCAATTACATAGGTTCTTATTGTTGCTATTACTATACCTTCCATTTGAGCTTTTTGACCAGCATTCATTAATTTATCAAATGGTGGTTCATCAAAACAGTCAGGATCTATATCCATTCTCTCATCATTTGGTATTTTTGTTTGTTTTTTGTTAACTCTTTCTGACACTTCTGATATAAACAAAAAATTCTCTCTTTTTGGGGCGAACCCATCTTCTTCGGGAACCACTTTGGCCATCAGCCCTACCCATCCGTCATGCTCTATGTCTTCTATATAAAGCTTGGGTCTTGTGTATCTACCACCATACTTGACTGGATCCAGAAATTTAACTCTTGGGTGCCTAGTGGCAGAAACACCTAATACTTCATCCTTTTCTCTGTGTTCATATTTCCAAGTAGATTCATCGCCTTTTTTTGAATCTGGAGAAACATATAGCAAATCTTCATAATTCAATTCATCACTTACATAACCAAACTTAAATCCTTCTGGAGGTTCTTCTGCTGAGTTTGCTTTCAACAACCTCTTAGAAATCTTCTTGTTTATTTTTCTGTTTAACTTATTGAACACGCTTTTCTTAACATTTAGATTTAAGCCGCTTCTTTTTTTCAAGTACTTTTTAAACAAATTAGCTTGGTAAGGTTCATTTAATGGTTCTTTCTTTGGATCTATCTTGTCTATAATTTTTTTATGTTTTCCAAGGTCAAGTTTACTCTTAACATTAACATCTTCAATTTTAGATTCAACCAAATTTGTACCCAAGAATTTTTTATTAACAGTTATGTCTACTTTTCTTACCCTACAGAAACCACTTCTTGTAAATTTATTATTATCTTTTATAAAAGGTTTATAAACAATATTAAATCCAAAATCAAATTCAGCATCTTTTAGGTCTGTTTTGTTTCTAAATTTAAGTTTATTGTCTGCCTCTATGTCAAAATCAAAGTTTTCCATAGTTTCTTCTAATTGGTTTTTACAATGTATTCCAACTGTTTCTGGAAACAAATGGTTTGGGTAAGGTTTTTCCCCTTTTGGAATCTTGTCTTCTGTACCGGGATATGTATCTTCTGTCAAGGTTCTCATGAGGTATTGTAAGAAAAACCCTGCTTCTTCAAATTTATCCTCATTCTGGGCGACAGTGTTAGCAGCATTTGGAAACAAAAACTTTAATGAAACTCGTCTTTCGTGATTTAAGAAACCAGAGGATAGTTTTATACCCCTTTGGTCTGTTAATACATTATCAAAGAAAGAATTTCTTCTACCTACCATATCTAACTCAAACACTCTATTTAAGCTTTTAAAAGTTTTATTTATCTCTTGATTAAGAATATTGTTAATTTCTTCATCAATTGTTACAACTGGTAAAACTTCTTCATCATCTTTTTCAGGATCTTCCAGATCATCTACACATTCTGGGTCTTTTATTAAACCAGTGTCATCTATCTGTGGCTTTAGAGCATCTTTAATCTTATCCATTATACCATTAAAATCATCATCAAGCAAAGGGTCTAACAAGTCAGACAGTGTTTGTTTGTCTTTTTCTGTTTCTGCTCTGCCTGAACCAGGGCCATAGACCTGATCTCTAAGATCATTAAGTATTTGTTTCTTTTCGTTATCTAAACAAATTGAATTTGAAATTGGGATATTTGTGTTTGGATTAAACTTAGACTCTAGCAGCTCTAGTGATTCTAATCTTTCTAGTTCCTCTTCTGTTAAAAGGTCACTAATTGACGCAAATATTATAGAAAAATCATCAATATCTTCAAAAACATCTGATAGTCCTATGTTCATGGTTCTTATTTTATTTAATAATTTTTCATGTACTAGTCTTGATGATGGTGAATCAGGATCTAATATCAAATTAGTAAATTCAAAAGTGTTTAAATTTTGACCTATAAAGTCTATAAACTCTCTCATCTTGTCCCTAGGTATACCAGAGTTTTCTAGTATATTTTCCTGTGTGGCTTCACTACCTTCTAAGTTACCATCACAAATTATCTGATTTACCATTTTTCTAAATGGGTTTTTTCTGTTGTCTTGACTTAAGAACGGTGAACCACCTGTTGAGGGTGTACTCGGTGCTCTCGTATATCCTGTCCCAGATCTTACTGGTCTTGATTCAAATGGAGCATCAATTATTATACCTTCACTATCTTGACTTATTGGATACCCACTACTAGAGCCACCACCCGTACCAGAAGGGCCACTTGTTGTTTGTGAGCCTTGAGAGCTTGGTGGACTCAAAGCAGGCTGTGAGCCCTCTGGTGAGTCTCCTAGACCAATAGCAGCTAAAGCTTGATTAGCTAAATTCTGTATTAACTTATCTATCGATGCTTCTAGTGCGTCTAACAACTTTATTAACAGAGAAATAACCAAAGAGTTAGCAATATCCAACAATTTGTTTATAGCTAGTTTCTTTAGTTTTTCAAGTATAAGAGGCCAACCACCACTTGTAAAATTAGGTATTTGTGGAATAGAAGGTAATAAAAAACTTGTGTCTCCTTGGAGAAGGTCAAGTCTTAAAAATTTGGGCAGACTTGCCAATCGACCAAATATATTATCACCATTTAAGGAAAAGCCTCCAGTTAACAAATTTTTAAAGAATGATCCACCCGGGAGCACATTTAAATTCGCAACAATTGAATCAAAATCTAATATAGAGAAAAATGCTTGTCCGTATGCTTTGTATATTTCTTGAGGCGTTGGTTTCGGCATATCTTTAAAAGACTCAAGCATTTCTCCTCGTTTTTTATAACTTCCTGATCTGTTTCTCTCTTCTCTGGTTCCTTGGTCCCATGGTCTTGGAAAAGGAAAACCTCCGCCTTCTCCGTCTCCTTCTCCGCCTGGAAGTATGTTTATGTTTGGCAACAATCCTTGAATTGAGTCAACACTTAGATTATCAACAATATCACCAAAGTTTTCTAATAATTCTTTTAATTCTTCTATAGTAATTGGACACTCGACATCAAATGTTTTAAACTTTTCTACTTTTTGTCGTATTAGATCTTCTATATCAAACCTTAAGTCTACAATTGGATCTTTTAAATTTAGCTCACTTAACTCACATATATCTATGTCTTCTATTTCAGCTCGAATTGTATTGATTATCATAGTTTTAATTTCTGTTTTTGTATTTTGAATAATACCTTCTGGATCTGGAAACTGGACAGAGCATACAAAACTTTTCTCCATCACTTCCGAAGCTAGATTATCAACAGGTATTTGATCTAATAACGTATCGACTAGTTTATCAACAGCAAAAGAACCGATTTGGCATAAAGAGATTGTTTTCAACTTCTTTTTTAACTCTTCCCATATTTGTCTCGTAATGTCGCCATCAAGTCCACTAAGAACCATGTCGATACTTTCAGGTTTTGTTTCAATTATTTTTCTAAATATCACTTCAACTGCGTCTCTAAAGTCTAGGAATGATAATATGTTTTTTAAAGCGTCTAAATTCATTGATTGAAAAAAGTCTTTGTTAATAAATCCAGTGAGATCTATGTCCCTTATATCATCTGCTTCTTCTAATATTCTTCTTAGTTCATCAAAGATTATATTTAATTTTTTAGGTTTTAAGCTTTGCAAAAAAACTTTTTTTAGCTTCCCTTTAGAGAGCTTCGTACCACCAGTGTTTAAAGAATACTCTTCGGGACTTATATTACCAGCAAAAAGATCTCTGGTTTTTCTTGACAATTCTCTGTCCCAGTGTTTTGATTTTGTCTTTATTTGTCTGTTAGATATAGAAAATTGTATACAGTCAGACAACGACATCTCATCATCTAGCAACTTGTCTCTTAGGTTTTCAAAAACATCGTCTTTTAAAAAAGATAAATCTCTTTTTATAAGAGGCTTAATTTCTATTTTATCGTTAGTCAACTTTTTAAGTGCGTCCAGCCAATTTGTGTTAGCTCCTATACCTTTTAAATAAGATAAATTATTTTTAATGTTATTAACAAGCATAACAGTTGTTTTTGGAGTTCGCAGCAGTTTTGATATACCTTTCAGTGCAACTGGTTCACACTTCTTTTTATTAATAGTTATAGAGGTTATCTTGTTGTTTTTAATATTAATTTGCAAATCAGCTAAATCACCTAAAGAAACTCCACTATTTTTTCTACTAAAGTTTTTTCTTATAGCTCTTTTTAGTTGTCTCGCAAATTTTAATAGCCTTACGCCTTCTTTTCTAATATAAAATTTCTTACCGTTTAGTGTGAGCCTAGACCCTTGAGTAAACAAAAGCATTTTTTGAAACTTTACATATTGTTTAAATAGGTTGCCAAGCTCTGAAAAATCCTTTGTGATGTTTTCATTATTAAAATCTAATGGTTCATCGTCAATATCAACAGAAACACCATTAAATATAATAGTTTTTACTTGCGGATCTTGGGTTTTTGCAAGTTCGGGAAGCAGAATTCTAGTTTTTATTTCATCTTTTTTTTCTTCTTCTTTACATTCTACCTCTTTAGGTTCTTCTATAGTTTCTGTTTTATCACAAACTAGATCTTGAAGTTTTTTAATTTCTGACATTTTGTTTCCTACGATGTATAAACTCTACTACTAAGTATGTATTTGTTTCTATTTGGCATGGATAAGTGGTTGAGTATATCTATTCCAAGTTGTGCTTCTTTTGTCATTTGATCCAAGATATCAGCAATATCTTTTGGAATATTTGTAGCCGCATGGGCTATCATATTAGGTGACGGCAACGCTATACCAGTGTTTGTTGGATGCACATGTCCTGCTAGCTGGCCTCTTAGTTTTACATTCTGTTTGCATAATTTTATTATAATGGCCCTGTTTGAAGAAATTTGTTTGTGCATCTTTCTAAGACAAGCCACCAATTTATTTCCCTTTACTACTGGTTCTAGTTCACCACCTGCTATTAACTCTATTTTTGGTGGAGGCACTTTGGCTCCATGTGCATCTGTTTCTTTTGGCAATGAAAGTCCGGCTTTAATTTTTATGTTTCTTCTACCTTGCATTAGTATTGTGTCAGCCTTTAGAGCTATACCAGAAACACCTTTATTTTTCTTATCTTTGTACACTGATCCTCCTTTTTCGTGAAAATATGCATCAAGATCAGCTCTTTGGGTTATATATATACGTGCAGCATCTTGTACAGGATCTTTGTTGAGGTAATCATCTGATGTCAAAAAGCCTCCTTTTATTGTACCTGCCATATTGGAAGACCCCAAGCCTACAACTAGATCTATGCAATTTGAATTTGGTGTTCCTAAGCCACCAAAACCATGAGCAACATCTCCAAGCCTATCATTACCTAAGATTATATAAGAATTATTTTTAGATATAACTTTTTCTGATTCTGCCGATATGTAAGTTGGTCTATCCTCTCCAACTCCTTGAGTCTTGCTTATAGGTATTTCTGTACCTAAAAAGCCATTAAGACTGCCTTTGTCAATTAAATTTTCTAATTCGCTTTTTAAAGCTTTTGATATTTTTTTACTCATTTTATATATCCCATCCAAATATGTATATCGGGTCCATCCTACCATCAGCTCTGCTAATCGGTGTTCCATACCACCCTTTTGAAATCTCAAAGTGCAAGTGAGGTCCTGTACTACCTCCCTCATTACCAACTACTGTGATGGGTTGTCCTTGTCGAACCCTGTCTCCTTTTTTAACAAAAGACCCATTTACATGACCATACAAAGCATAAAGAGTATGTGAATTACCGGCTACATCTTTTATGTCTGTGTGTTTAACCACAACCCACGCTCCAAAACCACCAACTGCTTGACCTCCTATAGTTGTACCTCTAGCATCTATTACTACACCATCATAAAGAGCATACATAGGTGTATTCATTGGTGCCGCTACATCTATGCCATTATGTGCATCAGTTGTTCCTGTGCCGAATGGGTTTTCTCTCGTACCCATTCTTGAGGTTACTCTTGAGACTGCCATATCAATTGGCAACACAGCACCAGGAAATTGATCAGGGCTTGTCGTTTGTCCACTCTGAACTAACCTGTCTGGTGGTGGAGTACCAATACCACCAGCTGTCATAGTAGTATCTCCAATCGGTAGAGTTACTATTGCTTTTTTGCACCCACCACCCCACCAACTACTTAATGATTTTGTTTCCTCTCTGTATAGTTTTTTGTGGCTACTGTGCCATTTTAAAACCTTATCTCCACCGTCCCAATAGATCAAATAAATATGACCAGCTGGATATCCTCCAGAAGAGCCCGGTGGGCACCAATGTTGTACAACATGCCAGCGACCAGCTGTTAGTGTAGGTCCTGATCCTGGTTTTGGTAGAGTTTGAGACTCAGAATATCTAGACACTGTTCCTCCAAGCCTTTTTTGTATTTCATCTATATTGTAAGTGTCTCCTAGTTCTCCACCAACTAGGTTAATTGTTTTCCAGAGATTGAGATCTAATCTAGACCAAGCTTTCCAATCTCTCCATTGTGATTGTGGAGGTTTAATGCCTAGTTGATTCATTACCCATATTGCCACATATCCAGAACATGGCAAGCCCCTATTCTCATAAAAATCACCTGCTATTGCAGCTTCTTTTACTGGTCCTTGATCAGATAATCCAGCTGAAGCTGGTCCTGATAAAGCATTTGGGTTGTAACCTTGACCATTTTCAAAATCTTCGCGAGTACCAGGAACAAAACTACTTGCTGCGTCTTGTTGTGAAGGATCAGTTACCTTATTAAATCCTTGCATTTCATAATTAACACCTATTTTCTTTCCAAATCTAAATATGTTTTTTTCTACTTCTGTTATCTGCACAACGTCCCCAACTACTGGTACATAAACTTCTGCCGTTGTTCCTGTGTTAGAGTTGGCTACATCAATAGAATATATCATTTCGTGTAAATCAATAATATTGTTTATTTCACTATTAGGTTTTTTTTGCTTTATATACTCCAGAGGACTTGGTATACTTCCGTGTAGTTGTTCTATTCTAGCTCTTATAGCGTATCTAGTTTCAGATCCAGCTGTAGGAGCAGAAGGTGCACTAGACCCCTTGGACAGATCTATGACTTCTAAAATTATGCCTTTGTATATTACCGTTTTTTCGTCGCCAAGTACTTTCTCAAATATTTCTTGTTGAAAATCTTTCATCACTTGTAATCTAGACAAAGGATCAGCCAAAAGATCAAAAATATTGGTTAAATCAAACTTCATCTTTTTTTTCCTCAGCTATAGCAGAGAACAAATTTTCCATTTCCTCTTTTGAAATACCATCATCTTTCTTTTCTTCTTTTTGAATAAGAGAAGCGACTTTTACCATTTGTTCATTTGAACGTTGTAAAGTTTCAACATATTTAGCTAGAGTAAGGCCAATTTCTCTATGGCGGTGCTCGTCTTTTGCAAGATATTCCATAGCATCTTCAAGCAGATCTCGAGTAACTAATCGGTCTTCTTCTATGTTAGCAAGTGTTTTTTGTATTATTTCATCTAATTTTTTTGACATATAATAATTAGTCTTAGCTAAATTTTACCATCATCCCAATCTTTTCTAAAAGAGTAATATTTAGCTTTCATTTTATTTAATTGTGATACTATTTGTTTTGTTGTTAAACCAGTCATCTCTCTCATATAAAGATAAACAGCTTTTTTGTTCAACATATCTAGTTCTTGAGAATGAGCAAAAAGTTCTCTTATTGAGTTATAAACTAACAACTCATTTTCAGACATTTTGGTAGAGTCCCATGAGTTTAAGTTTTTATAAAATTGTTCCCAAAATTCTTTTTGAGTCATATTGTCTAATACTGGTGTGGCTGTGTCTTCCATTTTCATAAACACTTCTTTGCCAACATCATTTATATCAACTTCTCTTTTTGCTCTTTTTGAGTTCTTTTTTACTTGAGCTATAAACCAATTCTTCGTTATAACAGAAAAATAAGAAAAAGCCTTAGATCCACGATTTGGATCATATTTGGCTAGTATAGTAGTAAGCCAAACCTTGCAGTCATCTCGTAACTCTTCAATGTTTGGTAATGTAGTGAAACGATATGTAAATACTATTTTATCTACCATTTCAGAGAATGCTGGCTGTATTAGTGATTCATATAATTCACACTTTTCCAGATAAGTCGTATCCGGAGCGCAATACTTCAGAATCGCGTCCTCGTGTATCTGAGTAAAATACATTCTCTTGGTTCTCTTTTTTCTCTTTCTCTGTGTCATTTGTTTCGTCCTCGGTTAGTTCTTCCTCGATTAATTCAGAATCCAAACCCACCTCTAAATAATCATCCATGACCTCTATCAAATCACTTGTATGTTGTACAAGCAATTTCATATCTTGATCTCCATAAAACTTTTCAAGCTCATGAACACCTTTTATATGGGCTTGGTAGCCCCTCACTAATTGCGTCAAATTAGCCAAATTTTGCGTTAACCAGCCAAGCCTACCTAGTATGTCTCTAATGTAAACAGCGGCCAATAGATTGCATCCTAGGCTCATTAAAAGCACAACTGTAAGAGCAGCATCAATCGTCATAAGTTTGTGTCCTCGCTTCGTTATATAGTTCTTTAAAAATTTGTTTGTTATCCTCAATAGCTTCTTTGATTCTCTTTCCCTCTTCCGACGGAGGTTTAGAGATAGAAGTTAACTGAGGGATTCGTTGGAGAGTGCCTCTCGATTCACACAATTCGCAAGACTCTTGAGTCTCTTTCATCCCGTGACGAACTTGAAACTCTCCTTCACATTTTGTACATCTATAGACGTATCTAGGCATCTTTAACGCCAACATTTACATTTGTCTTGACAATTGGAGGATTCTTAATTAATAATTCTCCGTTGTCCATTAGATCCAGTTCAAATGATTTAAGAACAGGAACAATGTCTGTTTGTTCTGTTAATGCTTTTTGAAGAGCCATCATAATAGCTCCAAGTGCTTGATCAGATAATTTCATTTTTTTCTCCTTTATATGAATTTTTTTAAATTTCTATGAAAACAAGATTTCAATCCTGTTTGAATGTTAACAGCAGGTTCCCAACCAATACTTTTTAATGAAGTAATGTCGGCTTTTGAGTGTTTTATGTCTCCTCGTCTGTTGGTTGAATAGGTCCAGTCTAAGTCATGGTACTCCTCAATGCACTCTTTTATTTCATTAAGAGAAAGAGAGGATCCTGATCCGACATCAAGTGTTTTACCTTTGAATTCTTTATTATACTTCATGCAGTGTATGTTCGCAGAGACAATATCACTTAAATGAACAAAATCTCTTGTTTGGGATCCGTCGCCATCTATTCTTAAAGGACTTCCTTCTCTTATCATTTCCATCCATGTGCTTATCACAGTAGAGTAAGAACCATTGTATGATTGGTTTTTAGAATATACATTATAGTATCTCAAACTTACTGTATCTATGTCATACATTTCAGAATACAGTTTACACTCTAGTTCTGACATTAGTTTGTGCAAACCATATGGTGACTTTGGATCCCCTTTGTTTACAGCTGCCGAGGAGCTAAAAATAACTCTTTTTACTTTTTGCTTCTTTGACCACTCTAATAACTTAGACGTAACAAGAACGTTTTGTCTCAAACTGTGTGTTGGGTTGTTGATTGAATACTCTACTTTAGGATAGGCAGCTAAGTGAAACACATAGTCAAATTTTTGATCTGGTAAACAATACAATATATCGTGACCATCTTTTAAATCTATTCCACATACATGATATTGTTTGGCTTTCAGTTTTTTGTACAAACAACTACCAATATA
>Ga0209232_1000505_pt1 | contig 23832 bp, 27 predicted proteins | sample ETNvirenome_2_60_FD_184066 | JGI IMG/M metagenome (GOLD analysis project Ga0209232, IMG submission 184066) | Marine viral communities from the Pacific Ocean - ETNP_2_60 (SPAdes) (version 2) | ecosystem: Environmental > Aquatic > Marine > Oceanic | place: Pacific Ocean | collected 2013-06-22
AATAACTATAAGATAAGAGATAACTTTGAGTTTGATATAGCTAGAAGAGCAGAAGGTTTTAATGAAACACCAGAAGAGTTTGGTGCAAGACTTACTGCAGAAGGTAAGTTACCTCCTGAATCTATTGCAGAATTAATACAACAAGAAACAGTAAAACAAGAAAGATTACTGCCACCTGCAGAAGTAATACCTAAAACTATTAATTATGCTGAGACTTTAGAACAAGGCAAGACTAATAAATTTGCACAAGAAGTAAGAAAAATAATGGATGCAAGAGGTCTTAAAGAGACTGGCATTATTATAAGTGATGACATAATCTCTACTAGCACATTAAGACAAATAGAAGGTGAAATAAAGTATGACCCTAGTGAATTAATAGACCCTAAAACTGGTAAAAAGGCTAGAGGAGAATATGATAAAAATACAGATACTATTTTCTTATCTCTTAATGCAGTAAATCCTGATGGTAGTGCTACCGATGTAGAGATACAAGAAAGACTTAATAAAGTATTAGACCATGAGATGATTCATGCTCTTCGTGCAAAAGATTTAATTACTGAAGCAGAATATCAATATCTAAAAAAACAAGTAGAACAACAAAAAGACCCTAATACAAATAAAACTTTTTTTGAACAAGCTAAACTTGATTATTCAGATATTTCTGCAAGAGCAAGAACAGATGCAGAAGCTACAGAATTTCTTTATGAAGAAGCTATAGCAGAACTATTTAGAAAAAAAGATTTACTGGTTAATAATCCTCCTAAAGTAGAAGGTATCTACAATAAGATTATTGAGTTCTTTAAATCTATGGGTCAAGCTATGCGTAGCTCAGGATATAAGAGTGCTACAGAAATATTTAATGATATTGAATCAGGCAGGATTGGCAGAAGAGAAAGAGGTGTAGTAAGAACTACTAGGATTGGAGATAAAGGATTACAATCATTTAACTTTGCTACAGACTTTTCACAATTAGATGAACCTGCAGTTAGACCAACAATAATTCCTGGTGATGAAATAAGACAAACTTTAAAGCCTACAGGTATTAGACCTTTAACCATACCAAAGCCTAAACCAACACCTCCTACGCCTCCAGCAGGTCCTACAACGCCTCCTACAACAACTACACCTCTACCAAAACCCTCTATTGCTAATAAAATTTATAATTTACAAACACGAAGTTTTGATGAATTAAAACAAGACAGACAATTTATTTTAGATGGTCTTAAAAAAGTAGGTGCATTTAATCCTAGAAGTCGTACTGAAGGTGATTCTGTAAAAATGATGAAATGGTTAAAAGATAATGCACCTAGTAAAGACTATAAAATTATAGCTGGAAAAGTTCATCAATCATTAATAGCATTACAAAAAAAAGGTTATGAATTTCCTTTTAAAATATCTGGTAATAAAAGAGATACTCGTGGTTATCAAGGTGCTGTTTCGTACAATAGACTTTTTCCTAAAAGATTTCAAATGTATGTTAGTAATACTAAAACAGATTCACAATCTGAATTTGCTTTAAAAAATTCTAGTGGTTTAAACTACGAAACACTATTACATGAAGGTATACATCAAGCAACTTTAGCTCAAATGACTGTTGGTGAAGGACCAAATTCTAAAAATAAAAAAATACGAAAAGCTTATAAAGATTTACAAAATCAAAGAATAAGAGTAAAAGAATATATAGAAGAAACAATAAAAGATTTTTCAGAACGCTCTATAGAATTTGCAGATGGTAAAATAACTAAAGAAGAATTTAAAAAACCTTATTTGAATTTACCAGAAGATTTTAGGAATCAACTGCTTTATATATATTTTAATCCTGGTCCAGCAGGTAGACAATTAGTAAGAAATTCAGAAAATGTAATAGAAAAAAATTTAAAACGATTTAGAAAAGATTATATTGATTATCAAATTGATGGTATACAAAGAGGAAATAAAAAACCTGATTCTTCAGAATTTTTAACATTTGGTTTAACTAATAGAAATTTTCAAGAATTACTAGAATCTATACCAACAAAACCAGGTGCTACTAAAAGCATATGGAATGAGTTTGTAGAAGCTATTAGAAATATATTAGGAATACCAGCTAAACTTGATACAGAGTTATCTGCATTTCTTAAAAATGCTGGAGTAGTTTTAGATTTACAAGCTGAAGGTATACCTTCTACCACGGAAGTGTTTGATGATACCTCTTATATTGGTGATGAATTTTATGACAAAGTTACCTTATTTAGTAGACCACCAAGAGATGAATCATCTGGTCATTTAGCTGATTATGTGCCTGCACAATATGGTCCACCTGCACATGACTTAAATGCTAAACCTAGTGAAGAAGAATTTACTCCTGAAGGTTATTCTACATTTAGTGCTGCTATAGATTACGATAATTTAAGAGTATTTAGTACTGCTAGACCTGAAGAAAGAGCTGAAGAACAAAGATTTTTAAATAAGTTAAAACAAATTAAAGGCAATCCAAATGCAGAAATAACTATGTATCAAGCTGCACCACAAAGAGATTTACGAGAAGGAGATTTAATAACTCCTTTTTTAAGCGAAGCACAAGATTATGTAGAAGATTCTAAAGTTACAAGAGAAGAAATAAGAGAAGCACAAAAAAATGCAAGAGTACAAGATAGACTAGATAGAGGTGTAGATGAACTTACTGCTAGGAGAAATGAAGGACTATTTGATGCTTTTGATAGAATGTTACCAATATCTGATGTAACTCCATCAAAGGTGCATACTTTTAAATTAAGAGCAGGAGATGTTCGTTGGGATGGTAATGGTGGTTGGGCAAGATGGGGTTATTTTCCATCAAGAGTAAAAGATATAGGTGGAGATATACCTACATTTAGTAGAGCAGCTTCTACACCTATAGCTACTAATATTGAAAATAAACCTTCTGTTGGGCGTTTAAAAAATAAATTTATTTTAGACAAAAATGGAACTTTATATGAAGGTAAAGTAGAACGAAAAATTCAATATGATGAAAATGATAATATTTTAGAAGATGAAAATGGTAATATTATATTAAAAAACGAATTAGTAAAAAATGAAATTTCATCAGATGTTGGAGTATTTGGTCCTGAAAAACAAGGTATTTTAACTAGTATAAAAGGAGGTTATTTTATTGATTCAATAGGTCGTGAAAATAAAAATTATCCAAGTATTATTGGAACACTAAAAGATGGATGGACTTTTCAAATAGTTAGTATGGAATCTATTGGAGGAAGTAAAAATGAATTTGGATTTCTTTTAAATAAACCTGATGAAACTGGTTGGAATACTGATTATAAATTAGCAGATGTATATGAATATTACAATAAAGAAATTCCTTATACATATAAAAATATGGGTTATTTTCCTCCAGTTGACCGCTATAAAGATGCTCTACCCTATATAGGTTATTTTACAAAACCTATTCAAGAATCAGTATTTGATACAGATATACCTACATTTAGTAGAGAATCAGATGATGCATACTTTGCAAGAGAAAAAAGAAAAAGAACAATATCTAGTTTAGAAGCAAGTATAGAATACAAACAAGCACAATTAAATAGCGAAAGAATGGCAGATTCTACTGCTAAAAGATTAGAAAAAGAAATAAAAAATCAAAAACAAAAAATAGTTGATTTAAGAGCTGGAGATTTACCTACATTTAGTAGAACTGTTACAGATGACGATATTATACAAAGTAGAGAATATCAAAACAGATGGTATAGCGAAGTTGCTAAAGCTTATAAAAAATATGAAAAAAATTGGTTAAATTATTATAACAAAGTTATATATGATTTAGACCAAAATGTATCATTCTCAGATGTGCGAAGAAATGACCAAGAACTTGTACCACCAGGAGCTTTTTCAGGTATTAATGATAATGTTCTTGATAAAAGAGTTTCTGATGGTATGTTAATAGGTGAATTTAATTTTGTAACAGAACAATATGATTATTTACCATATGATGCTAGATATGGTAATAGTTTAGATGAATATGGATATGCAGAATTTGAAGATTTAGGTTTTGAATTAGGAGATTTTGTAGGTGATGGTAAAACAAAAACATTTATTTTAAATGAATCTCCAGTAGGAGGTATTATTGTTAATAATTTTTTAAGTAAAATAAATCCTAAAACTGATAAATACGATATTATTAAAGATGAAGATTCATATTTATTTTATTATCCAAGTGCAAATGATTTACCACGAAATTTTGTAGATTTTGATGGAAATTTTTTTGATAAAAGAAAAAAACAAATATCTGGTGAACGCTTTAATATAAATGGCAATAAAATAACTTTTAAAACTGCTCCTGCTAAAGGAGAACAAATTACAGTACGAAAAAAAATAGAAACTATAGCAGCATTTTTACAAGACAAAATAGTAAAAGAAATGCGTAGTGAAAATACTTTAAATGAAAATCCAGAATGGATGAAACAAAGTTTTGAAAAAAATAATAATATTTTTTATAGAGGAGAAAATCCAAATACAGGTGTAGCTACTGGAGAAGATTTCTTTGCATTAGGTGAAGGACTTTATTTAACTGATAGAGTAGCTACAGCACAAGCTTATGCTAAGCAGGCAGGAGAAGCTGGTATAGTAAATAAATATTTTGTTCCTAGTAATATAAAATTACTTGATGCTGATAGTGCACAGTTTATAGAGTTTAAAAAACAATTAGATTTAGAATCTTGGGAATCTCCAAGAACTAAAACAGATACATTTTCATTAACAAATAAAGTAAAAAAAGCTGGATATGATGGTGTCTATAGTAAAGATGATATGACTGGTATGGTCATATTTAATCCACAAGAAGTAGGTGTAAGACTTGCACCTGAACAAGATACAGACTTACCTACATTTAGTAGAGCAGCTACAGAAACACAACCTCCATACATGGACTTTAATCGTCAACAGATTAGAGACTTTAGTAGTAATAGAGTTGGTTTTTATAATGGAGTAGAAATACCTTTAACTCATGTTACAAGAATGAATGTTGATGATTTTTTAAAACTTACAACATTTGACCAAGAACATATAAACGACATAATGGAAGAAGGTCCAACAGTTCTTAATAGACAATTTACTACAGATGCTGGTGTTAGAGTTAAAAGTCCTTTAAGAAAAGCTAGTGCTGTATTTGACCCAGAAATTGCAGATACTGCATTAAATGCTTCATTGCCAAGTTTACAAATTACAGGCAATGGTCAAGTAATTAGCCATGAAGGCAGACATAGAGTTGCATTAATAAAACAAGGTGGTGGTAGAACTGTTCCTGTATTTATATATTTTCCTGAAGGTAATCCAGAACAAAATATACCTAATCCTAGTGGTCAAACTTTACAAGCACAAGGTGTTACTTCATTAAAAAATGAAAATAAATTTAATGTAGGAATAGAATATACTGAAGAATTTTTTAATTTTGAATTACCAATAAATGAAATAGATGCTTTAAATCCATTAAGTTCTTCAGCTTCAACAGCTAATATTGCACCTTTACATAGAGATAGTGCCCAAGCTAAAGATAAATTAGATTATGCGGTACAAGTTGCTACTGCTCCTGATATTTTAGAAAGCACAAAAGATACAGTTGCAAGTGCATCTGAATATGATATTAGGATGGCAAGATTTTTAGCATCACAAAATATACCTACATTTAGTAGAGGTAGAAGAGATAATACAGGTGCTAATACACAAGAAAATATACAGTTAAGAGAAGCTTTAGCAGAAGCCGAAGAAACAGTTAAACAAACACCTAGGGGTTCAATACCTTATTATAATTTAAACGCCTCAGATACAGCCTTAAAGATTGCTATAGACTTTAATAAAGACTTATCTGCTAAGGCACCTGATGATATACCTAATTTTTCAAGACCTACTCTTGATGGATTGCAAGATAACCTACAAGAGTTTATTACTAGAACAGGTGGAGAAGTATTGCCTGACCAATCTTGGGGTGCAAGAGTAATAGAAATTGTCAAAGACCCTATTACATCTATTAAAAATTTCTTTAAAGAGTTTAGACAAAGATATATTGATACATACGATACTGCTACCAAAGTAATATTAGCTGGTAAAACTAAAGAATGGTATTTAAAAATAGATGAAAGAACAGGTAAATTAAGAATAAATCCTAAAACTGGAAAACCTTGGACAGAAGAAGAAGCAATAGCAGCAGCAGAACAAGTAACACTTGCTAATATGTTTGCAAATGCAGGTGCCGAACAATCATTAAGAATGTCTGATAAATCAAGAGGTGTATTTCAAGGTATGCTTACAAGAGGAATACCAACTGATTTAATAGATGGAGTTAAATCTTTAGTAAAAACAATACCTTTACCTCTTGTTGATGCTAATGGTAATAAAACTGGTAAAACAGGTGGTCTTATACAAATACTTGCACCATTATTTTCTAATCTTAAATTAAATTTAGAAGCTGTTTTTAAAAGTTATGCTATGTTAAAAAGAGCAAAAAGTCTTGATGAAAGTGGTAGAGAAATAGATACACCAGTTAAACCTAAAGACTATGTTCTTATACAGCAAATAGAACAACAACATCCTGAAGTGGTAGAAGTTTATAATAATTATCAAAATTGGAATAATGCTTTAATTAAACTTGCAGAAAGTAAAGGTATTTTAAGTGCAGAACAATCTGCATTATGGAGAGAACATTCTGTTTATTATCCTTTCTATAGACAAATGGTTGATGATAGTGGCATTAAAGGACCTAAAATTGCAGGTGGTTCACTACCAGGAAATCCATTAGATATACAAATAAAAGGTTCAGAAGAAATTATTGATGCAGACCCAATAGAAGCTATATCAAGAAACTCATTATCTATTCTTACAGCATCATTAAAAAATGATTCTATGAGTAAAATAGTTAAAAATTTAGAAACAATGGGATTAGCTTGGAAAATATCTGCAAAAGACGCAGGTAAAACTGATAGCTTATTTTTCTTTGAAAATGGTAACAAACAACACTATCATGTAGATGACCCTAGACTGGTCTATAGTTTACAAAATGTTGGAGGAGTAGCTCCAGGTGCCATAGGAAAATTTTTAGCAGTACCAGCAGGGCTGCTTAGAGATACAGTTACAAGAGACCCAGGCTTTGTTGTTATAAATATTTTAAGAGATACCTTATCTTCTGCTGTAACAAGTGGTGCACCATATACGCCTATCATTGATTCAGTTAAAAATATGTTTGGTAGCATGGAAGAATTAGAACAGTTTGGTGTTCTTGGTGGCTATGACTATTCTGTTGATGAGGGTAGTGTAAAGCAATTTATTACTAGAACTATGCGACAACAAGGACTTACACCAAATAATGGTATGTCTCCTACAGGTGCTTTCTTTAAGCTGTGGGATGGTCTTGGAGCACTTACCACTAAATCAGATGGTGCAACTCGTAAAGCAGTCTATGATGGTGTTTATAAACAGTTAAAAGAACAAGGTTTATCAGAAGCAGTTGCACAATCAGAAGCGGCTTATCAAGCACAAGAAATAATTAACTTTGGAAGGCGTGGTTCTGATTCATTATTTAGAATTATTACTGCTGCAATACCATTCTTAAATGCAAGAATACAAGGTCTTGATGTATTACATAGAGGATTAACTGGTCAATATTCTGCTGTAGAAAAACAACAGGTTGGAGAATCACTAAAAGATGTGCAATCAAGAATATTTAGAAGAACATTCTTTAATGCAGGATTACTTGTAAGTCTAACGGCACTTTACTACATGATGGTAAGTGATACAGATGAATACAAAAATCTCAAACGAGAAGTAAGAGATGATAACTGGGTCATGCCTATAGGCAATGGCAATGCAGTTAAGATACCTATTCCATTTGAAGTAGGTATGTTATTTAAAGCTATACCAGAAAGAGTATTTGATATGACTATGGGCGATGATGCTTTTACAAGAAAGTCTGTTGATGAAGCTATGACATCTATTGGTAGACAGGCTCAAACTTCTTTTAACATACCATTCTTTCAACCTGGTGGTGGAATACAATTATTAAAACCAATATCAGAAGTAATAAATAACAGAAATACTTTTACTGATACAGAAATAGTACCCTACTATCAACAAAAGAAAGAACCTGGACTACAATCAAGACCAACTACCAATGAGTTTGCAAGAGTAATGGGTGAAGCTCTTAATATATCTCCTGCAAAGATAGAGCACGTTATGAGAGGTTATACAGGAACACTTGGTGGATATGTATTAAGTGTTGTAGATACTATCACTAGAGGAGCTACAGGAAGTCCTCTAATACCTTCCAACTATCAACTAAGTAAAATGCCAGTCTTTAATAGACTATTACTTGATTTAGATAAGTCGGGTGGTTATCAGCAACAGTTTTATGAGTTAAGAGGAGAGGTTGACAGGGCAGTAGCAACTATCAACTCTCTACAAAAACAAAGAAGATTTGATGAACTATCAGCTTATAGAAGCAATATGCAGGGTGTGTTGAATATCAAAGGACAGGTAAGGTCAATAGAAAGATACTTAGATAACTGGAGAAAGCGTAGAGATAGAATCTATCAAGATGAAAACCTATCAATAACAGTTAAGTCAGATATGATTAGAGATTTAGAACTAGAAAGAGATATGCGACTAGCTATGGTTCCCGAATTGAGGAAGAAAGCTAACATTCCTATTTTCAGTCTTAACCTCTAACATAGCCATATCCTTTTCTTCTTTCAATGGTTTCAAGGTAAAAAAGTCTTTATGTTGTGGATGTCTAGCATGAAATAAACGGGCATAGAAACAGATGTAATCATTACTTATCTTGAAGTCCCCACCTCTAGTTTCTATCTCATTGTGCCAACGAATACGATTGATTATCGCCCAATGCGAATACTTCTTTCTACCACTATTGATAGCTTCTAATGTGTATTGCTCAAACTTATCCCAAACTTGTGGATTCTTTTTGTGCCACTCCCACCACTTTCTTTTTCGTTTATCTAATTTTTCTTGTAGTATATCTTTTAGCATTTGCCTTCCTCCCAGAAAACCATTGACTGGTAAATATTTTTTAGAGCTGCAGCCCAGCAGCGTCAAAAATATTATTTACTGGTCTATTTTTTTTATCACCAATTCACATCTAGGATTTTCTTTATCAATCCCACCATATTTATAAATAACTTTTTTAATTTGTTTAGAACTATCATCCTCTAACACTTCTGCTTTTACCAAAGCATCGCAAGTAAACTTATCAATAATAGAACAAGGATTACTTACATCTAATCTCCTTTTACTCTTTGCATAATAGGTATAAGTTAATACAACAGGCTCTTCGTATTTAGGATAACTAATCCTATTAACTAAATTGTCTGCATAAATCTTCTTGGCATTAGATAGTATTCTGTAATGAGCATTACGATAGTTGTTTAAATTAAGGATAAACTTCTTATTCTTTGTGTAGTAAACCTCTAAGGGCAAGTCAATCTTCATTTAACAACCTATTAACTTGTTCTAATAACTTTTCTTCTTTTCCGTAAGCTTCTTCAAATCTTCTCTTATAAGGATGTCTGCTTATAGGTCTAAATCTATTGCCTTTACGATGATGGTCAAAGCAAAGAGGTAATACTTTAAAATGTGAATCAGCCTTTGTCTTACCCTCTATGTGGTGTATTTCAGCAGGAGTTATACATCCATTAGTATTTCTACAAACAATACAACCTAGCTGACTTACCTTGTCCATGTGTTCAGCTTCTTTCTTTGTTGGCTTTCTTCCCTTTATTGACATTCTTTCTCTTGTTCCCAAATATCTTTTCAAAGTTTACATCAAACTTATCTTTGTCAAAGGGTCTTTGCATAGACCCTTTACCACTAAATGATTTCTTCATAATGATTGTTTATTAGTTGTTTGATTATTTCCCCATTGGTAACTCTTCTATCAGCTTTTTTACTGTAATATGCCCTCATACTATTAAGATTCTTGCTTGTTATAGGGTCTAATCTAAACTGAATACCCTTTGTGTTTTGTTTTTTCTTTCTAAATTTTAGTTCCATTATTCACTTTCCTCACTTTTCTCATTTTCGTTAATAAAAAATTTAACATGAACAATACTTTCATCAATGAAAATGTGATTAATTTTGTATTTAATATCTGATGGACATTGTTTGATATAATTTAAAAGTCTTTCAAGATTATTAATAGATATTTGATTATCACTTATTGATTGTTCTCTACGCCTAGCCATTATGCACCATACCTCTTTCTTTCTTCTCTAGCATTAACCATTTTAGTTCTCCATTCCTCAAACCCTACTTCTAATGCTCTTAACTCAACCTTGACTGCACTTAGTTGACCTTTAGCAACCGCTACAGCTAACCTAGATTGATACACTTCTTCCTTGTTTTCTGCAAAGTTATCTTGACCACTTGCAGTCTTAATGCCCTCTGAAAGAGCAACAGCTTTCCATAAAGCTATTACTCTCTTAACATCTGCTTCTGACTTCAACAATTCGTATTCAGCTTTCTGCATCATGGGAGCAACATTTCTTATTTGAACTTGCCAATTCTCTATCTGTTCATCCATTATCTACCTCGTTCTGAAAATGTAAAACAAACATCTCAAACGCCATTCAGATAAATGGCGTAAGTGTTTTGGTATCTTTGTTCTATCCATTATTCAATCCCCATCTTGTTTTTAAAGTGTTCATCTCTTGCTTCTTCTATCTTCATAAACAGATAGTCCATAAGGTGTTCATGGGATGTAGTTCCTATACCATCTTTGACATTTTTGATTTGTTCAATCAAAGTTCTGTACGCAGACATGAACTCAAAAAATATATACTCGTCAATATTTTCCTCAATTTCAATGATTAAGTCTTTGCCGTAAGTATATTTATTACAACTATTTTTGTACTCTATTTTTCCCTTGCTCACTTTTACCTCTCTTTTTTTCGTTTAAATCTAGTGAATCAATGAGTAGATGTGATTCCATCCACTCATTTTTCACTCCCTTTTTCTTCAAAGCATCTTCCAATGCTTTCTTAAATGCTTTTGATTTACCCATTACTCCCTCCTCTAAAATGGAATATCATCATCTGTAAAGCTTTCAATATCATCGCTTGAATCTTTTACTGGCTCTTCTTTAGGCTCTTCTTTAGGCTCTTCTTTCTTCTGTGGAATGTCTAACCTAGCATACTTATATTCATTGCCACTCTTAGAAGTTCTATTCCATAAAGCTACTCTTAGTTCTCCAGTCCCGCCCTCTTTGACGATAGTAACTAACTCTTTAAGCATATCCCTACTAATCTCTACCTTACCAGTCCAATCGGGCTGTTTTTCATTCTGTTTGTAGTTATTAGTGTAGATTGCTCCATCACTTTGGTTTTTATTGTCGTACATATTAATCCTCCTTTAGGTTTGATACGATTGTTTTAAGTTCACTATCCAAATCAGCTTTCATATTAGGAAAGTTATCCCTCAATGTAGCCAAATCTTTAGTGTTATTTTTATAATAAGATGTCATAGCATCTTTAGTTTTGCTAAGTTTTGCCAAATCTAAAAAGCTTTTGACAAATAACTCTGCCCAAGCTTCTGTTCCATAACCTTTATCTGCTTCAACATCTTCTGTTGGAGTTTCTACTGGTGTTGGCTCTTCTTTAACAGGTTTTTCTTTTTTAACAGGCTCTTTGTCTGCACTAGGTACATCCTCTCCCGCATAGATATAATGACCAAGACCATACATGGCTAAACACTTAACCAAGCATCGCATTTTAGTATCATTAACTTGTCTTGAATTTGGGTTTTGTACTGCATTGTTCTTGTAGTCCATAACACTAAGGGTCATTTCTCTTGTTAGGTTATCTATAGAAACTCTACATCTAACCTCTGCTGTACCATCGGGATATTGGACATAAGGCACATCGCTCTCGCCTTGATAGAATAAGTATTGTGCTTGTGGATAATGCTCTTGCAAAACTCCCCACGCCCACGCCCAAGATAGATAAGATAAGTTCATCTTCTTTTCTATTTTATCAGAACAATCTATCTTAGATAGGTTGTCCCATACTTCTTTATAAGTAAGTTCTTTATTATCAGCCATTACTTGCTTCCTCCTTTACTGGAAACAGATAATCAGCATTCCACTCTAAAGTGTCCCAAGAAACACCTAAAGAAGCGTCATGTTTTCTGTCTGTATAATGCAATACTTCCATACATTCATCATCAGTCAAATCGGGTCTTATGTTTCTAATATCATCTATTTCCCAAACAATAGCTATAGAGTTGGTATCATCATAACCATATCCATAGTTCCTTTTTTCTTTTACTATATTCCAAGATTTGTCTAATATCTTTTGTGCTTTTTTATCAGAAGATATGCCTTCTTCTACATAAAAACTCAAAGCATTTTCAACAATCTCTATAGCTTCTTTTACTTCAATATTCATTTGCTTTCCTCGTTATATTGATTACAAAATTCAGCCACATCACAATAGTTAGCACATCTAATGCACTCGCCTTTAGCTTCTACGACTTTCAGCAACTTACTATCTTTATGACCACCTATATACTCATTAGCTTCTTCTTGGGTATCAAGCACTCTAACAGCAGTCTTTCTACCTTTCTTTTCCACTCTATAAGTATCTTTTCTTCTCCACCTTTCTTCATCTGTGCATAACGGAAGCTTATCATTGATAAGGTAATCCACTTCTGCTTCTTGATGGATTGAAACTCTTTGTTTGATGAAAGCTTCTTGCTCTTCATCACTCCATAAATCTATATTTAAAACTGTAATTGGCGATGGCGGATAATCTCCACCGCTACGAAGATACTGATTTTTGTTCCAGTCCCTCGCTATGGCAATAATATTTAACTGGTCTATAGTTTTTCCTGTGTTTTGCTTGTAGAGATACGCATAGATATTAAGTTGCTGTTCCCATTCTGCTTTACCCTCTTTCAAAGCAGATACAATAGACCAAACAGAAGTTACCTTGTAATCCTTTAGTGTGTTACTTTTAACATCTATGCTGTCTGTCTGACCACTAACAGTCCAGTCTTTAACTGTTGCAAACATTCTTTGTTCTGTAATGGTGTCCTCGTTATCCTCATTGGCTCTTTCTAATATGGTATGAACTGATTGTCCTAGTAGTTTCCATATTTCATCTGATACATCTATTGTAAGCTTGTCGTAATGTTCTTGTGCCAATAGTCTTATCCTTGGAGGTTGCAACAAACCAGTAGCAGATATGGTAGCCTTACCTCTGCTGTAGTTATCATTGTGTACCGCATTAATTATTTCTTGCGGGATGTTATGTTTATTCGTGTATTTCACTTTCCAGTTTACTTTGACGAAACTCTAATTCTTCTTTTAGTTCGTTTGCTTCAACTTCCATACAAAAAACTATGTCTTGCATTTTTTGTACCATAGCCTTACTTTCATCAAGTATCTTCTTGGCTTTAACAAGTTCCTCTTGAATATCATCCATTTCTATTATAATCGCCATATTCCTACTCCATCTTCTAATTGTCTTACAGTAAACTTATAGTTAGGGTTTTTGTGTGTAAACCTTAAACAATAGTTTCTTATTATTTTTACTTCAGAAGCTATCTTAGACTTCGCTAGAAGTATTTCTATACTTTGACCCTTACCCATGTCTTTTAGAGGTAAGTCATACTTCCTAGGCTTTCCTACTCCTCTTGGTATAGGGATGCCATCTTTAATCTCAAATTCCATTTTTTATTCTCCTTTTGGTAAAAAATTAAGTTTGGTTGATAAACCTTTTACATAGTTTAAGTCCACATTTAACATAGTTCTAATGTGAGCCATTTGTTGTGGTGTGATTTTGTCTAACAAGATTTGTAGCAAAAGAATCTCTTTTTCATCTAGTGTTGTCATATGCTTTCCCTCCTAAATGCTAGTTTTTTTTGGTTTGGGAGTTGTAAAACTAGCAAAAAGCTGACCCGCAAATTATGGCTTTGTTGTTTTAGTCTGTCCAAGCCACCTCGCAACGAGGAAAAATCAGACTGGTAATTTAGTTATAGCAGTTTATAGTCGGCTAAACTTCATCTTGTAAACGACTTACCATCATCGCCATAAGAACAAATTCAGACTTGTAAGGCGTTGTTCATATGCTTTGTTTCAAGCAAACTGGATTTATACTTTAATAGCTATCCACATTTTCCGCTAACCCTACGACACCAAATTTAAACTCTTAGTTAGTTCAATCCTTTGATGTCTTATATAAGTGTAGATGATGTGTTGATAATGTCAAGAGTTTAATGTAATATATTTTAATGCTTCAGACAGACCACATTGATTCAGATACAGACCAAAAAACTTTAGATGGTCTTGTGGTTAAACAAGCTGTTAGAGATGTTGCTAGTAAGCACCCTAAGTTATCTAACGAAGCTTTATTATACTTTATGTCTGATGATTTTTCCAATTTATGTAATCGTAATGACATCAAATCAGATGGCATTGTAGAAGCAATTAAGGAATTAAATACCTATCCAGTATTATCTAAGAAAAGATTAGCAGAAGATGTCTGCGATATTGTTGATAAGTATTTTGGTATATATAGTAAGTAGATACTTACTATATTTTAATATTAGGTAGTACATACTACATAGTAAGTATATACATACTATAGGAGGTTTTATGTATGTCAATAGTGAAATGGATAAAAGAGACTTTTTAAGCCACATAAATAATCAATCACGAACAAGCGGTATGAAGCTTGGTCAACACAAAATATCATGCCTTTCATGTCAAAATGAGAGGAGTAAAAATAAACACGACAAACCTTTATCAGTAAATATTGAAGCTGATAAGGTCATATATCATTGTCATCATTGCGGTATTAATGGTTTAGTATCAAGGAGAGAGGAATACAAAATGAAAGTAGTAAAACAAGAAGTAAAACAAGAAGTAAAAAAACCAGTAGAAGCACCAAAAAATATACCCAATGGCAAGGCTAGTGATTGGTTGCAGGAGAGAGGTATAAGTATTACAGCCTCGGAAACCACAGGAGTAGTCCAGACGGAAAAAAATAATAAACCAGTCATTGGTTTTACCTTCGTCAGCGATGGAGAGGTGGAAGCAGTTAAGTATAGGAGTGCAAATGGAACAAAGAGTTTTTGGTGGGATGGGAACGCACAAAAGCTATGGGGACAACAGGTTTATGATAGCAAATTGCCAACATTAGAAAGCACAATAATCATAACTGAGGGAGAAATGGACACATTAGCTATCAAAACAGCCTTTGAGGGTGTAATGAATGTAGATTGTTATTCTGTTCCCAATGGTGCTCCAAACAAGATTACTGATAATAAGATAGACCCAAGTGAAGATGGGAGATTCAAGTATGTATGGAATGATAGAGATAAGTTTGAGGGTGTTGAAAGGGTTATTTTATGCACAGATGCAGATGAAAACGGAAACATACTGGCGGATGAATTAGCTAGAAGATTAAACAAAGCTAGGTGTTATAGAGTAAATAACTTAGATTGCAAAGATGCAAATGATGTATTAATTAAACACGGAGCGGAAAAGCTAAGGGATGTAATTATAAACGCAGAGCCTATTCCTTTACATGGATTAAACAATTTAGACCATTATGCAGATGAATTTCAAAGCTTGTATGATAAAGGTATGCCAAGTGGTGTATCTACAGGCTATTCAAGTGTAGATGAAATTTTTACTTTATCCACAGGCAATTTAGTTGTTACAACTGGTCATGCGGGAGATGGCAAGTCAGCCTTTATAGACCAACTTGTGGTCAACGTAGCTAGGAACAATGGTTGGAAAACTTGTTTCTGTTCGTTTGAAAAGCCAGTTCAACTTCATGCAGTTCAGTTATCTCAAATCCTTGTAGGTAAGCCATTCTTTGAGGGTTTCAACGCAAGAATGACCCAAGAAGAAAAAGACTTTGCAGAGACTTGGATAAGAGAACACATACTATTTCAAGACTACCAAGATGGTGGGTTACCAACAATAGAAGCTATCCTAGAAAAGGGAGCAAGTGCAGTTATGAGATATGGTGTCAGAATTTTAGTCATAGACCCATTCAACTTTATACATACAGACCATACAGGATTAGAAACTGATATGGTTAGCGAAATGCTAACAAAAGTGCAACTGTTCGCAAAGCAACACGATGTATTAGTGTTCTTTGTTGCACATCCTACAAAACCTTTTATTAGGGATGGCAAAAAGAATGTATGTACTGGTGTTGATGTAGCTAAATCATATGCTTGGTTTAGTAAGGCTGATACAGGATTAACAGTCTATAGAGGAGAAGAGGGAGTTGAAATACATAACTGGAAGGCTCGTTGGGGTTGGCAAGGTAAGTTAGGAAGTGTTAATATGACCTTTAATCCAGTCAATGGGAGATATGCAGAGATTGAAGAAGTTGAAGATAACTTTGACTGGGAGTTCTGAAACATTACAAGTTAATGATATAGGAAGTCCCTATCTACATTTCAGAAACCAAGTTGCAATAACCAAAATAGGTAAAAGCAAGGTTGGTAGGGCAATCGTGTTTGACCAACACATCATAGATAAATCTTTCTTACAACAAAAAATTACAGCAGAACAGCACAATGTCTGTAATAAATACCTTGAATTGATAGCAAAAAGTGGAGCTTTGGGTAAATCCTTCGGGCTGGGAAAAGAAATATTTACCAGTCATAGTTTTAATCAAGCTCCGCCAAGAGCTGTAATGCTTTCAAGAATACAGAAAAAACTTGTAAATGATTGTGGACACAACAAAGAAAAGGTTTTTTGGAAGATTATGATAGATAATCCTAAAGAAATATGCGAAACAAAGGAGTTAGTAATGCAAGAATGTTCTAATGCACTACTAACCTTTTGGTATATTAGTCAGAAGAATCCTGTTTCCTTGTTTCAACAATCCCTTGTAAGCCAAGTTTAGATTCATAATTATCACTTGTAATCGCTCCACTATAAATAGCCTTACTCATTTGTTCGTTTTCATCTTCTTCTATGCTTATGTTTTTTTCATCAGCTAGACTATGAATCATATGAATAATTTGCTTGTTTAGTGAGCGACTTTCTTTCTTAGCCAAAGAATGTGCCAATTCGTAGGTTTCTTCCGAACATCTAATGAATAGACTTTTCATTTTTATCATCCTCATAAATAACTTGCGGACTATCTTGCACTTCTGCAATAGCAACACTTTCTCTACCAACTTGATAATACCTATCTTCTTCTAATTGCTTTATGGCACTTTCAATTAACCATTCGTTGGACATAATCAAAGGGTCATCTAAAAGAGATATGGCAAAGGCAAGAGCATTTAGTTCAGTTTCAAATATCCATACAAAATGTTTCCATTTAGCACTTGACTTAGTTGAGTAAGCATTACTTGGCTCGGGTATATCTAAGTGATATGTGTGTCTTATTACCGCATACATAAGCCATTATTATACTGCAAAATGCTATCAAAGTGAAATACATATTGTTCCATGTGGAACATTTATCCTACTGCTGTGTTGTAAAACCACACCTGAATTTTGAACCTGATAAAAAATATTTACCAGTCTATTGTTTGACGGGCTCCGTTGCGAAGGTTCAAGCAAAAAAAATATTATTTACCAGTCTGGGATTTTTTTGATGGAGACTTTTAAGTGTGCCAAATATCTTTACAGACTATCAACCGACTACCAAAAAAAAAGGGACAATCTTGCGACTATCCCTTAAAACTTATAAACAATAAGCTTGGAGGTTAATATATGAAATTGCATTGAGAAATATTAAAAAAACTACACAATCAAATATTAGTTCCACTAATATAATGTAATTGATAGCAAATTGCAAGAGTTATTAACAACTTTCTAACACTTTTTCCACAGACTTATCCACAGCCTGAAAACCAGTAAATATATTTTATTTTTTGTCATCTCATCTAACATTACCCCACCCCAAACAACACCAGTAAAAACAATATACCAGTAAATATTTTTTCTTACCACCTGCGTATCTTGACCATATTCTCTTTTTTTAGACCAAAAAAAAAGGCGGGACACCACCTTTTACAGTAGCATCCCGCCTTAATTTATTTATATATCTTGCACTTCAACTTCTATTATCTGATTATCACTTCTAAATCCTAGATGTTTAGGAAAAGGAAGATTCATATCCGCCCTTTCTTTGTATAAAACATCTTGCACTTTGTGATTAATTGAAACCAAAGTATTAAAATATTTAACTAGAGCCAAATCAATATCTGATTTTTCTTCTAGTTCCCTATTAATCTTTGTATAGATTTCGTTGCAAGTTCCTATGTTTACTTTCAAAGTAAATTCTAACAATTCCCTATTAGTCATTTTCAAATTCTCCAGTTATATCAACTTGACAATCATCGCCATATTCTGTGCCCTCAAATCTAACAGATACATTTATTTTATTTTTAATATCATCTTCTGAAAATCTTTCATCAGACCAATCAATATATTGCTGTAAGTTATGAGTTGTATCTTCAGACTTATTTATATCTACTTCAGAATAAATCTGTTGAACTTCATATTCAGTTAGTTTTACATTTGATGTAACTTGATAATGCCTAACATCTTGGGAATATTCCTCAATGTCATAAACATATTCTTTTACTTTTTCCATAATAATTACCCCTCCAAGGGCAGTTAAGTTTAATAAACTGTTTCATGCCTTTAGGCAATCATCAGCAGAAAATACGCATTTTCTGTACAGTTTTGGTAAAATTGACTTCGTGAGACCTCGCCTATTGCAAAGTTAAGAGTAGGTTAAGGGCATAAGATACCCAAAAAAACCCACTCTTAAATTGCATTAGAGATTTTGATGTCATTCCCATCTCGGAGATGACACCAAAAAATATTTACCAGTCTATTATTTCTTGGCTTTTCTTTTCCTTGGTTTAGGATAGATTTCAGAAGTTCCAAATAACTTCATCTTTTCTTCTGCAGTTCCAAAGTGAACAATAGCTTTGAACAATCTTCTAACCATAGACTGTATTGCTAAAGTTTTTTGTTCGCCAGTTCTAACGCACACTTTAGGCTGTAATCTAACAAGTTGTTTTATGGTTAGTTGTTTTTCTTCATCAGACCAAAGACCCAAGGCTTGATTATGCAAAGAAGCATACAAACCATTCATAAATCCAGCACGAAGATTATCTTCTTGTAGAATCCTGTAGTCTTTTATCGCCATACCAAGAATATCTAAATCTGAATATCTATAAGACCCAAATCTTGTCCAATCAATAACTTCATCAGACACACTTGTTTTACTTATAGCTTCTTCAAGTTTAGACTTCATTGCAGTATTAATATCAGAATTTTCATCTAAACATTTATTAATGATGTTAGCTGTAGCTGTTTCAACACCAGTTGTTTTGTGTTTAGAAAAAACATCAACAACATTAGCACTTACAACTGGCACCATTCTTGATGCAGTTTTATCAGCTACATTAACATTGACTTCAATTCCCAATTCACTAGCCATTTCTCGTAAAGTATTACCTCTACTTTCATGTTCATCTAGTAAACTAGCAACTACAATCTTTTCTAATTGCTTTTCAGATTTAATCATCTTTGAAACTACATAAAAAAGTTGTGTTGAAATATCAATACTATATTTATTCTTCATGTTATCTAGCCATGTTTTAGTTTCATCTGAAACATGAGTAGAAACTGGAGAACACTCGTTTTTATAATTATCATTTTTCATAATTATATGTCCCTCCAAGGACAGTTTTTAAGTTTCTAATTTCATCCTTTTGGAATCATCAGCCAAGACATCACATCTTGATATTAGAAATTTGATGCGGGAAGAAAAAATATTTACTGGTAAATACTTTTTCCTCCACACCAAGTTGCGATTAAAGACTAGAGAAATCTATAACAACTTTTTCCCCAAAAGGGAGTTCATTGCTCCAATTATTCTCGCCACCACTTAATGCCCATATTACTGGAACATTTGGCTCAACTTTTGAACTACAATGTCCATATCCGTCTGTAAAGTAGATAAATGCTACTACTTCATCCGTATCTTCTGTGTAGTCGTTATACAAGTTGAAAGGTGGGTCAAAATGAGTTCCGCCACCGCCACGACAGACAAGTTCCAACTCTTCACAATCCAAGTCGTATTCGTCCCACCACTCGCCATTTGAGTTTTTGTGGACAGTAGTATCACAATAACAAACTCTAATTTTATTGATACCGCACTCTTCCGCTAGGGAATTGATTTCAGTTGCAAAAACATTAAGTTCTTCTTGTGAAACACTTCCGCTTGTATCAATAGCAACTACGAGTTCTCCGCCTTGTGGCTCTTTATCTCTGCTAGGTAAATTAATCCCTCTCCAAGAATGTCTTTTATTCAATCTTGTCCAAGTAGGATTATTAGAGTAAACACTTTGCAATAAATCTCGCATTACATCTACCCAATCAACATAACTTTCGTTTAGCTGTTCCATAGCTTTTCCAAAACCACCAGTAGGATTTTCTCCAACAGTATCTAGCTTATCAGCCATTGATATTGTTCTTTGAAGTTCCTCTTGTAGTTCAGCCATTTCAGTAGGCGATAATTCTTTTCCCTCTTCATTAGTTGGAATCCAAACTTCGCCACTTGGTAATTTGACATCAGCAAGTTTCTCTTCAAGAGATTTACCTTGTCCATTTCCAGTAGCATCTGAATCGCCAGTTTGAGAATCAGAATCATCTGCATCTGCATCTGAATCAGAATCGCCACCGCCACTTTGAGAATCAGAATCATCATCATCTGAATTAGATTCTAATTGTTCAAGGGCATCATCTAAGGCTTCATCATCATTAGATAAAGTTCTGTAAACTTGTTCTGCACTTTGTCCATGATACTTTCTATCAAGTAGTCCACCCTCGGGAAGTTGCATACCTAAATCGTATGCTATCCAAGAGTTAATTACATAGTCAGTAGCTATGTTCCAAAGTTCGTGAATTCGTTTACCTTTTCTAATTGGATGTTCCCATATGACATGACTTGCTTCGTGGATTAATACTGTTTGGATTTCTTCATCTGATATTGATTTAACAAATTCATCATTCCAATAAATATTAATTCCGTCAGTAGCCATTGTTTGGCATCGTTCATTATCCTCAATCAAAGTAAGTTTTAGTAGCATGGTAGCCATACCAACATTACCTTTCATAAGTTTTGCTCTAGCTTTAATTATTCGCTCTTCACTATTTAACATAATTAATTCCTCCAAGAATTTATTTATGAGTTTCTGTTTCATGGTTTTCCAATCATCAGTTGCAATACACATTGCAATACAGAAAAAAAGGAGCGAAGAAAAATATTTACTGGTAAATAGTTTTTCCCCGCCCAGTCATTTGCTTACTTTTTAGAATACATTGAATCTAAAAATCCGCCTTTCATATCATCCGCCAAATCACTAACGCTATCTTTTAAATCATCCGCAAGTTGCTTACGCTTCTTGTCAGTATAATCATCATCATCACGAAGTGAATTAACATCATTTATTTTTGCAAAGACACTAACTAAATTTTGATGTGCTTCCGCTATCTTTTTGTCATTCCCTAGAATGTCAGAATTGATACTTGGAAGAGTATCTAAAGTTTGTCTTAACTTATCAAAAGATGAATTCTTAAAGAATCCACCACCTTTTGTTTTTGGGTCATAGGCTTCTAACTTGTCAGCTAAATGTTCTACAGATTCCAAAAGAGTTTCAACAGTAGTTCGTGTTATTGCTTCAATATTTTTAGTTGCTCTTTTTAATGCATCGCTTTCAATCTTCTTACGAAGTTTCTCAGATACATTTAAACGAATATCCTTACTGTTAAATTGTGGGACAGTACCAAGTTCAAAATCAAATCTAAACTTAGTCTCAATCTCATATTTATTAGGATAATCAGACAACTTAAAAGCATCGCCAAGTTTGTATTTATTCGCTTCAATCAAATTATCGTAATTATCAAGAAACGCTTTAACTTCTTTATCGAAGTCAACCTTAGCATCGTTCACTTTATCCATGAGTCTATCAAGTTCTTGGTTTGGACATAATCGCCACCCACTTAAAACTTTACCCTCAAAGTCGCTAGTATTATCATCCCAAGGAACAGTCAAAGGATAGAAATAATTATTCCTAAACTGATTGATAATTCTTCTGAAATATCTATTTGTTTCCTTACCAAAGATATACTTCGCAACATGAAGTGAATCGTTGTTTGCTTTTTGGTCTATTGCTAGACCCTCTTTTAAATCCTTATCTGATTTAATACCGCTTGGATGCTTCGTTGTAAGTCGCACCAAAGTTGCATTTTCAGATAAAGTATTTGCATTATCTTTTTTCATAATTAATTCCTCCAAGAATTTATTTATAAAATTCTGATTTCATCATTTTTGAATCATCAGTTGGGACATACATCCCAATATCAGAATAGCGGAAAAGGAATATTTACCAGTTAATAATAAATATTCCTAGTCGCTGTGTGAGTTTAGATTTCTAAATCTTGGTTATCAATCTTAAACTTAGAATATACATCGCACTCTTTGAGTTCGTTTCTAAGTCCAGTAATTTTTCTAACAAAGAATATAGAGAATTCTACAGTTGAAAGTTGCTTCAAATAGTTCAAAGCATTTTCAAAGTAGTCATAAACATCTTTTTCATTCGCACCATTAATTGCAGTTGTTAATGCAATCGTGGTCGCATAGCAAAGACCCGCATCATCTACAATTTCAACATCCTTTCCTTTGCATATATCAGATATGTTTGGAACATCTTGTTGAAGTGAGATGAAGTTCATCAATTCTATTGCGGATTCTTGTCCAACATCGCCTTCAAACAATTTTTGCATCAATCGTTTTGGCGGGTCAGTTTTCAAAGTATCGCTTAACCTTGTCCAACTTCTTGGACTTGGCTGTGGGTCATTGCATTTAGGGTCGAAGTCCCATAGTAGCTGTGGCATAAATCTAATTAGACCTTGAACATTCAAGTCAATGTCGTTGTTATCAGCCCACGCTAACCAGTCCTCAACATCGTGAGTAAACTGAATAGCAGTAGTCCTATCTTGACAATGCCTAAGTATTTTATTTGCACCGCTTCTATCAGTATGTCTATTTCCCGCTAAGACAATTTTCCACCCACTAGGAAAAACATAGTCGCCAATTCTTCGCTCTTCGTTTTTACCTTTTGGGTCTAGTAATTGTCCTATCGTTGCTTGAACTGATGAATGTGCTTGTGCAAATTCGTCCAAGAAAAATAGACCCTCTCCACCTCTAGGAAGATTCCCTAGAAATGCTTTCTTTTGAGTTCCCTCTTCAATATAAGGTAACCCTCCCAAATCAATAGATTCTACTAACCCAAGTCTAAAAGATATGAATCCAAATTCATCATCTTTAGGACTTACTGAATCAGTAAGAGTTCTATCGTTTGCTAGTTCTTCCGCAATCTCTTTAACTATTGCGGATTTTCCAACTCCAGTACCACCAATTAAGAAAGGAATATTACTCCCTTTCAAAATATGTAGGCATGAAGTTTTTGCTTCACTTGGTTTAAACATAATTAATTCCTCCAAGAATATATAAGTTTAATATTTGTTAGCAATTTGCTAACACCAATAACATCCCAAATAGTTGGGATGTTTTCATAGCATTTCAGCTAATCATCAGTTGGTTTAATAAGTTCTGATATATCTATCAACTACTTGTTCATGTATTTCATTTTTAGAAGTGAAAGTTTTTACTTCGCCTTGATACTCAAAACCATTCACATTGAAGTTATCAATGATTTCAGTTTCTCCGTAATTTTCATACATCTTATCTCCGTCCCTACCATTTCCCATAGGCACTAGAAAATAAACAGTATCATCATTCT
>Ga0209232_1000510_pt1 | contig 23732 bp, 15 predicted proteins | sample ETNvirenome_2_60_FD_184066 | JGI IMG/M metagenome (GOLD analysis project Ga0209232, IMG submission 184066) | Marine viral communities from the Pacific Ocean - ETNP_2_60 (SPAdes) (version 2) | ecosystem: Environmental > Aquatic > Marine > Oceanic | place: Pacific Ocean | collected 2013-06-22
GCGCGCCGCCCGGCGGCGCCCGGCCGATCGCGGTCAGGCCGAAACTGCGCGGCGCCCCCGCTGGCACCCGCACCGTATCGCCGCCGAGCAGGATGATACCAAAGCGGCGCAGCGCCAGATCGAGCCCGTCGACAAACGCCGCGTCCCACGCATCGTCGCCCAGGGTGTAACCGACGAGGACGCCGATCGGCGCCGCGCCCTTGGCGGCCATATCCGACAGATTCACCGCCACGAGTTTCCACGCGACGTCCTGCGGCGTGTCGTCGGGCAGGAAATGGATGCCCTCGACGATCATGTCGTGCGTCAGCACCAGCCCCTCCCACTCGGCGGCGTCATCGGCGAGCCCGCGCGCGGCGGGGTCGGGCGCTATGGCGCGGAGGCGGGCGATGAAATCGGCTTCGGACATGGGCTGAGCTTAGGGGATACCGCAGCGGTATAATAGACACCGTGCGATCCTCCCCATCGACTTGCGATGGGGAGGATATTTCACTATTTCGCCCGCACATCCTTGCCGATCGCATCGAGCAGGCCATTGGCAAACCCCGCCTCGCGCGCGTCGAAGAACGCTTTCGCGACATCGACATATTCGCTGACCACCGCGCCGACCGGCACGTCGCCGCGCGCCATCAGTTCATAGGCGCCGGCGCGCAGGATTGCCTTCATCGTGCGGTCGAGCCGCTCCATCGACCAGCCGCTCGCCAGCCGCGTGATGATCGCCGCGTCAATCTCTTCGGACCGCGCCAGCGTGCCTTTCACGATATCGTCGAAAAATTCGGTGTCGGCGCCGGCATATTCGGCGTCTTCGATCGTCGCGCCGATGCGGTGCTGGTGAAATTCGTGGATCAGCTTGGCGACCGGGGTCGCTTCCATCTCGTGCTGATAAAGCGCCTGGACGGCGGCGAGACGGGCGGCAGAGCGAGACTGAGAGCGTTTGTTCATGGTTCTTTTCTTAGCTGAGACGCTGGCGGACCGAAAGCGCGTGGGCGGGAAGCCCCTCGGCCCCCGCGAGCGCGACCGCGGCCGGACCGATCGCGGCAAGGCTGGCTTCGTCGAGCGCGAGGAAGCTGGTGCGCTTCATGAAATCGCTGACCGACAGCCCGCTCGAAAAACGGGCGCGGCGGCCGGTGGGCAGGACATGGTTCGGACCCGCGACATAATCGCCGATCGCTTCGGGGGTCTGACGGCCCAGAAAGACCGACCCGGCGTGGCGCACTTTGGCAAACAGCGCGTCGGCCTCGGCGGCATCGACCGCGAGTTCGAGATGTTCGGGCGCGAGCCGGTCGCAGAGCGGGATCGCGTCGGCAAGCGTCGGCACGATGACGATGGCGCCATTGGTGTCCCAGCTGGCGCGCATCGTCGCGGCGGTCGTCAGATTAGGAATCTGATGCTCTATTGCTGCCACCACGGCGTCGGCAAAATCCGCATCGTCGGTGAACAGGATCGACTGGCTCGTCGGATCATGCTCGGCCTGGCTGAGCAGATCGGCGGCGATGATATGTGGTTCGTTCTGCCCGTCAGCGACGACGACGATCTCGCTCGGCCCCGCGACCATGTCGATGCCGACGACGCCATAGACTTGCCGCTTCGCCTCGGCGACCCACGCGTTGCCGGGGCCGGTTACGACGTCGACCGGGGCGATACGGTCGGTGCCATAGGCCAGCGCCGCAACCGCCTGCGCCCCGCCGATCCGCCAGATTTCATCGACCCCGCCGATATGCGCCGCGGCCATGACCACTGGGTTGATTTCGCCGCCCGGCGTCGGGGTCATCATCACGATGCGGCCGACCCCCGCGACCTTCGCGGGCAGGATGTTCATCAGCACCGACGAGGGGTAAGCGGCGCGGCCGCCGGGAACATAGACCCCCGCCGCATCGACCGCGTTCCAGCGCGCGCCGAGGCGCGCTCCCGTCGCATCGCGATAGTCGCGGTCTTCGGGCAGCTGCGCAGCGTGATAGGCACGGATGCGGTCCGCGGCGAGATTGAGCGCGTCACGCAATTCGGGCGCCAGCGCCTCATAGGCCGCGGCGCAGTCTTCCTTAGAAATACTCCACCCGCTCGCGTCGAGATCGAAGCGGTCGAACCTGGCGGTAAAATCGGCCAGCGCGGCGTCGCCGTCGGCCTTTACCCGCGCGATGATCGCCGCGACGTCGCTCGACACATCCGAATTGCTTTCGCGCCGATCATTGACCAGCGCGTCGAACGCCGCCGAAAAGCCGGGTTCGGAGGCATCAAACCGCCGCATCACCCTGCCCCACCGCCATGCGGAACCGCTCGACCAGCGCCGGAACCTCGGCCGAGCGCAGCTTGAACGCGGCGCGATTGACGATCAGCCGCGCCGACACGTCGCTGATGATCACCTGCTCGGCGAGTGCGTTCTCGACCAGCGTCCGCCCCGTCGAAACCAGGTCGACGATATGCGAAGCGAGCCCCAGCTTCGGCGCGATCTCCATCGCCCCGTTCAGCTTGATGCACTCGGCCTGGATGCCCTGGGCGGCGAACCAGCGGCGCGTCGTCGCGGGATATTTGGTCGCGACGCGGATGTGGCTTTCACCCAGCCCCGGCGGCGAAGCATCCGCCGGACCCGCCAGCGATAGGCGGCAATGACCGATGCCCAGATCGACGGGCGCGTAAAGCTCGCTGTAATCAAACTCGTCGACGACATCGGACCCAACGATGCCCAGCTGCGCCGCGCCATGCGCCACAAAGGTCGCCACGTCGAACGCGCGCACGCGGATCAGCGAAATATGCGGCTGGTTCGTCGCGAACACCAGCGCGCGGCTGTTCTTGTCAAAGAAGTCCGCCGCGGGCTCGATCCCGACGCGCGCGAGCAGCGGCAGCGCCTCGTCGAGGATGCGCCCTTTCGGGATGGCAAAGATGATCGGTTCGGGCATAAGCGTCGCGCACATAGGCGGCGACGGGAAAAAGGGCAATGAGCGAGCGGTACGAGTTCATCGACATGGCCGAAACCGGCACCGGGGCTGTGGGCACCGCCTTTGCCAACCAGGTCGCTTATTGCCGGGCCAACGGCGCGCCGGTCACCGCGCGCGTCGTCGCCGCGATCGGCTCCCTCATCGACGCACCGCGCAGCGAGTTCGCCCGCCGCATCGCCGACTGGCCGGGCGCCCCGCTTGCCGACGCGCTGCCGCTGCGCGCCGCGGGCGGCATCCACGCGCTGCATCTGGCCGGCAAAGCGCACGAGCTCGCGCCGGTCTATGCCGATGCCGACGACATCAACGACGCCGCGATCGTCGCCGGGGTGGTGACGCGGCATGAGGCGACGCTGCTCCCGTGGCTGGACGGCCCGCCGCAGACCAACGAGGCGGGGCGCTCGTCAAATTTCATCGCCGCGATGCTGTGGCTCGCCGACAAGGGGTTGCCGCCGCGCTTCGACTGCCGCGAAATCGGGTCGAGCGCCGGGATCAACCTGATGATCGATCGCTATCATTATGATCTTGGCGGGGTCCATGTCGGGCCGCGGCCCGGCGCGATGGCCTTCACCCCCGACTGGCGCGGCAACCATCCGCCGCAGCACGCTATCGAGTTTACGAGCCTGAAGGGCTGCGACGTTGCGCCGGTCGACCTCAGCGACCCGGCGCAGGCGCTGCGGCTGAAAGCCTATATCTGGCCCGAACATCATATCCGTTTCCAGCGCATGGCGGCGGCGATTGCCGCAGCGACCGAAGCGCCGCCACAGCTGATCCATGCCAACGCCGCCGATTTCGTCGAAGCCGAACTGGCGCGCCCACAGGCCGATGCGACGACGCGGGTGCTGATGCATTCGATCGTCTGGCAATATGTCCCCGCTGACCAGCAGGCGCGGATCACCGCGGCGATGGAAGCCGCGGGCGCACGCGCCACCGCAGAACGGCCGCTAGCCTGGATCGCGCTCGAGGCCAATCGCACCGTGCATCATCACGAACTGGTGGTGCGCTACTGGCCCGGCGGCGCAGAACCGGTGAAACTGGGCCACGCCCACGCCCATGGCGCGTGGGTCGAGTGGTTAGGCTAAGCGATGGTTTGCGAACGAAACCAGCCGTTCCGAGGTGAATGCCGAGGAGCATAGCCTCCGTCCACCACCCCAAAACGCCGATCCGCATCGACAAAAAGGGCGGCACTAAGCCACCCTTTTTAAATATCCATCACTAGCGATCATTCGCCCGAGGACTTACTCGGCCCGCGCCGGAATCCCCGTCATCAGCGTGTGAAGCTCGCCCGCTTCCCACATTTCCATCATGATGTCGCTGCCACCGACAAATTCGCCCTTCACATACAGCTGGGGGATCGTCGGCCAGTCGGAAAATTCCTTGATGCCCTGGCGGACTTCCATATCCTGCAGGACGTCGACGGTGTCATATTCGACCCCGAGGCGGTCGAGCATCGCGATCGCACGCGACGAAAAGCCGCATTGCGGGAACAGCGGTGTGCCCTTCATGAACAGCAGCACGGGGTTGTCGGCGACCAGCTTGGCGATGCGGTCATGCGTGGGTTCGGTCATAATCGTCTCCGGCGGCGCCATTGCGCCATAAATTGGGTGATCCCCCTATGAAGGGACGGCCGTGGTCAATTGCAAGGCATGAAGTTCGCCGCCCATGCGCCCGCCGAGCGCGGCATAGACCGCCTTGTGCTGCGCGACGCGCGTCATCCCGCGAAAGGACTCGCTGATCACATGCGCGGCATAATGGTCATTGTCGCCCGCCAGATCGGTGATCGCGACATCGGCATCGGGAAAGGCCGCGACGATCATCGCCCGCAAATCATCCTCGCGCATGCCCATGACTTAGCTCTGGCTGTCCATGAACTGGCGCCGCGCCTCGACCGACTTGTCGTTCAGCGCCGCACGGATCTCGGCGTCGCTGATCTCGACCTGCGCCGCGGTCAGGTCGCCCGCGAGCTTGCGGATGACGTCTTCGTCGCCCGCTTCCTCGAAATCGGCCTGCACCACCGCCTTGGCATAGGCATCGGTTTCCTCGGGGGTCAGCCCCATGCGTTCGGCGGCCCATTCACCGACCAGCCGGTTGCGGCGCGCGGTGATCCGGAACTGCATTTCCTGATCGCGGGCGAACTGGGCCTCGAAGGCGCGTTCTCGGTCGTCGAATCCGCTCATATTGTCCTCATGGGTTTGAAACTGTCGCCTTGCAGATAGGTTGCGCGTCCCACGGGTGCAAGCGGCCTGTGCCGCTGATCACTTCCCTTTTACGGGCGAAGGGGTTAGGGTTCGGGTCAGGGAATGGGTCGTACCGCAGCAATGAAGACTGCGCCTTGCCGCAATATCGTCGGCACGGCGCCTCTGGGCTTGTGTTTGGGGGATTGGTGATGACCGTTCGACGTCCGTTTTTCCTGCCGATTCTGGCGGCGCTCGCTTTCGCGACGCCCGGAACCGCGCAGGCGCAGGGCACCGACCCCACGCTTCGTGACAGCTTCTCCATCGGCGATCAGGGCGGCTCGCTCTGCGCTGTGCAGGCGACGGTGCGCGACGCTGTCATCGACGGGATGTTCGACCGCGCCTGGGTGATCCTGTGCCGCGATACCAGCCAACCGGTCGGCTATGTCCGCATGCTCCGCGCCGGCCCCGACGCAGCGAAAGCCCGGGTCGAGCGCGGCCGCGCCGGGACCGTCACCTGCACCGCCGATGGAACTTGCACGGTCAGGGACAGCAGCGTCGTCTGGCAGACGCGGATCGAGACCGATGGCGACACCGCTTATGTCGTCGAGGGTTTCGCCGCTTATGGCGATGCATTGAACATCGCGCTCGATTCGATCCGCGAGCGCAAGGTCGTCCCCGGGGTGATCAAGGTCGCCACGACATCGGTCGGCGGCAACGACGGTTTCGCCCGGACGCTCGCCGGGGCCATCGACGTCGACAAGGCGCTGGCCGAAGGATACCGGCGCAACCACAGCGGCGATTATGCCGAGGCCGCCGAATTTTTCGAAACCCTGTCGCGCCGCACCCAGGGCGACCAGGCGGCGGCCGACATCGATCCGACCGAATTCACCCTGAACCGTGCGCTGCAACGCTCGAACCTGGGCGAGTTCGGCGAGGCCGCACGGCTGTTTGCCGAGGCCGAGGCGGTGCCGACCAGCGACCCCGTCCAACTGCGCCTGCGCCGCAACTTCCGCGCCATCCATGCGCTGAACCAGCGCGATTACGACGCCGCCGCCGAACTATTGCAGCGGGCGATCCCGCCGTTGACCAGCGCGGTCACCGTCGATGGGGCCAGCGTCACATTAACCCCGACGATCGTCGCCGGGGTGAACAGCGGCAGCAATGCCCGCGCCGTCCAGCAAGGGTCGGACCGTGAACGGCTGACCCCGATCGAGCGCGGCCAGATCATCGATGCCCAGGCGGTCCACCTGCTCGGCACCGTCGAACGGCTGCGCGGCAACGGCGCCGCGGCCAGGGCGGCGCAGCTCAAAGGCCTCGCCGATGCGGTCGCGGTGCGCGAGGGCCGCGTTACCTCGATCGTGCGGCTGCGCTCGCAGATGCTGGGCGAACTCGCGCTGGCCGAAGAGGCGCTGGGCGACACCGCCGCCGCCGACGCGCGCTTTCTGGAATCGATGAACGCGCTCGCGATCGAATATCCCGAAACCAACGCGCTCGCCTCGGCGCGCGCGCGCTACGCCGCCTTTCTGACCCGTCATGGTCAGGACGACAAGGCGCTCACCATCTATCGCGAGGTGGTCACCGCGCTGGCGAATTCGCAGCGCGCGACCACCGGCATGGCGAACATGATGGCGCCCTATTACCGGCTGCTTGCCAGCCGCGCCGCGACCGACCCGGCCGCGGTCAGCGATTTCTTTGTCGCCAGCCAGCTGCAGGTCCGCCCCGGCGTCGCCGACACCCAGGCGGTGCTGGCGCGCGAATTGTCGAGCGGCAGCGACGACGGCGCGCGCTTGTTCCGTCAGGCGACGACGCTGAACCGCGACATCGAACGGGCGCGGATCGAGGATGCGCGGCTCGCGCAGCTGCCGATGTCGCCCGAAGTGGGCGCACTGCGCGCCGATCTGAAGACGCAACTCGACAATCTGGCGTTCCAGCAGGCCGAATCGATCGCCCTGCTGTCGGCCTTCCCGCAATATCGCGTCGTCGCGCCGGGCAAGCTCGACCTTGCCGAACTGCAACAGGTGCTGCGCCCCGACGAAGCCTATCTGAAGATGCTCGTTGTCGGCGATGCCGTCTATGCAATGCTGATCGAGCCGGGCGGCGCGCAGCTGTGGAAATCGGACATTGGCGCCGCGGCGCTCGACACCGCGGTCGATACGCTGCGCTCGACGATCTCGATCGTCGAAAACGGCCGCCGCGTCACTTATCCCTTCGATGCCGCGACCGCTTACAAACTCTATGGCCAGCTGTTCGGCCCGGTTGCGGCCAAGCTGCCGTCGGTCGCGCATCTGATTTTCGAACCCGACGGCGCGATGCTGCGCCTGCCGATCAACCTGCTCGTCACCGCCGACACCGGCCTTGCGGCCTATGAACAGCGGCTGCTCGACCCCGACGCCGATCCGTTCGACATGCGCCAGGTCGCCTGGCTGGGGCGCACGACGCGGCCCAGCACCGCGGTCTCGACCCTCGCCTTCCGCAACGCACGGCAGGCGGCGCCGTCGAAAGCAGCGAACCAATATTTCGGGCTGGGCCAGAACCTGCCGATCAATGGCACGACTTTGCCGTCGCTCGGCACCCGCGGCGGCGCAGCCAGCACCATCGACGGCGACTGCCAGTGGGACGTGTCGCAATGGGCGCGGCCGATTTCCGCCGACGAGCTCGTCACCGCGCGCAATGCGATGGGCGGCGACGCGGGGACGTTGCTGACCGGCGGCGCCTTTACCGACAGCGCGGTCAAGACCCGCACCGACCTCAATGACTATCGCATCATTCATTTTGCGACCCACGGGCTCGTCACCGCGCCGCGCCCCGCCTGCCCGGCGCGGCCGGCGCTGGTCACCTCGTTCGGGGGCGGCGATTCGGACGGGCTTTTGACCTTTCAGGAAATCTTCGACCTCAAGATCAACGCCGACCTCGTCATCCTGTCGGCGTGCGACACGGCCGGCGCGGCGTCGGTCGCGGCGACGCGCGAAGCGGGATTGTCAGGCGGCGGCAACGCGCTCGACGGGCTGGTGCGCAGCTTCATCGGCGCCGGCGGCCGCTCGGTGATCGCCAGCCATTGGCCTGCCCCCGACGATTTCGACGCGACCAAGCGGCTGATCGGCGGCCTCTTCACCGCCGGGCGGGGCACCAGCGTCGCCGATGCGATGTGGGGAACGCAAATGCGGCTGATGGACGATCAGCAGACGTCGCATCCTTATTATTGGGCCGGGTTCGCGATCATCGGCGACGGCGGTCAGGCCCTGCTGCACAGCGGCGCGACCACCGCCGATGCGGCGCCCGCACCGGTCACACCCGCCCTGGAAGGTGCCGGCCGCGCTGCCCGCTGATCCGATGACCGACCCTGACACCAGCACGCCCGCGGCCGAAACGTCCGCGCCGGACGGTCAGCGGCCCGCGGTGCCGCTGCGCAAGCAGGTGCGCCGACTGGTCATGCAGCTTGGCCCGTCGCGGATGGCGGCGACAATCCTGTTCCTGATCGTCGCGGTCCTGATCGCACGCTTCAGCTGGCAGATGCCGTTGATCGATGCCGCCGAACGCGCGCTGTACGACGCACGCGCGACGCTGATGGCGCCGCACGTCGAACAGGACAAACGCATCGTCCTGATCACTTATAATGACGAAACCTTGTTCAACACCGGCATCCGCTCGCCGCTCGACCGCACCCTGCTCGCCAATGCGCTCGGCAATATCGACCAGATGGGGGCGAAGGCGATCGGCATCGATATTGCCTTTGATTCGCCGCGCCCCGACGACGAGGCGCTGAAAACCCAGCTGCGCGCGATGACGACGCCGACCTGGCTCGCCTATGCCGAGCAGGCGAGCAATCCGAACACGATCTTTTACGAACAGCAGAAGTTTCTCGAAGCCTTCATCGCCGCGGTCGCGACCGACAAGACGAAACCCACCAGCGTGCTGTTCCGCACCGACGACGACAGCGTGATCCGCAACTGGCCCGACCGGCCGAAAAACCTGCCGCCGCTGATGTCCAACGCCATGGCGCCGGTCGATCCGGCGCATGCGGATTTCCAGGGCAATATCCGCTTCCTCGTGCCAGCGCGCGCCGCCGCCGGCCAGGAAGAACCGGTCTTTGCCAATATTCCGATCGACACCTTTGCCATGCCGATGGACGCCGATATGCGCGCTGGCTTTTCGGAGCTGGTGAAGGATCGCTACGTCCTGATCGGCGGCGATATCATCGATAACGACCAGTTCAACACACCATTGAGCCGCTTTACCGATCCGATCACCGGCCAGCATGAAACGATGATCGGGCTGGAGGTTCACGCCCATATGCTGGCGCAACAGCTCGACAATGGCTGGTCGCGCCCGCTGTCGGCGCCCGTGCTGTGGATACTCGCCGTCCTGATCGTGCTCGCGGGGGGGCTGACCAGCCTGATCGACCTGCGCGCCCGCTGGGTGGCGCTCGCGTTTCTCGGGCAGATGGCGTTTTTCATCGCCTTCCCCTTTTGGTTACAAGGCCGCGGCGTCGACACCACCACCCTGCCCACCTTTGGCTGGGCGATCGGCTGGCTGTTCGGCTATGCGGCGGTCGGCACCGCGGCGCGCACCATCGGGTCGCGCCAGCGCGCCTTTGCCCAATCGGCGCTGGGCAAATATCTGCCCGCCGACGTCGCGGAACAGATCATGCGCGATCCCGACCAGCTGTCGCTGCACGGCGAACGGCGGAACATCTTCTGCGTCTTCACCGACCTCGAAGGCTTTACCAAGCTCAGCCATGCGGTGACCCCGGAAACCGTCGCGCGCCTGCTCAACGCCTATCTCGATCGCTTGTCCGACATCGTGCTCGACCATGGCGGAACGATTGACAAATTCGTCGGCGACGCGATCGTGGCCTTTTGGGGCGCGCCGCTCCACCGCCCCGACGATGGCCCGCGCGCCGCCGCGGCGGCGCTGGCGATGTATGAGGCGGGCGAGAAATTCCGCGTCGACCTGGCCGAGGGCGTTCCGCCACTGGGCATGACCCGCGTCGGGCTGCACGTCGGTGACGCGATCGTCGGCAATTTCGGCGGCGAAGGCCGCATCCAATATACCGCGCTGGGCGACAGCATGAACACCGCCTCGCGGCTTGAAGCGGCGAACAAGAGCCTGAAAACCGGCGTGCTGATCTCGGCCGAGGCCGCGGCGCGATCGGGTCGCGACGACCTGATGCCGATGGGGCGGGTGACATTGCGTGGTCGCGCCCAGCCGGTCGACGTGTTTACGCCGCGCCCCGACCTTGACCCAGAACGACGCGCCCGCATCGCGGCGCTTGTCGCCGCGCACGCCGCGGGCGATACCGGCACCTATGTGACGGGCGCCACAGCATTGGCGCGCGAATTCGGTCAGGATCCAGCCATCATGTTTCTGATAGACCGTCTGAACAATACCGAAAAAGGAGAAAGCTATGTCCTTTCCTGATCTGCCCATGCGGCGTCTGAGCCTTACCGCCGCCGCTGCCGTCATGGCGGTGGCCGTCGCCGGCACCGCCGCCGCGCAATCGATGGTCGTCCGCTCGACCGGACCGTCGGCGAGCAAATATCCGACCGGTGCCAAGCTGAAGTCCGCCGACAAGCTGACCCTGGTCGCGGGCGACAAGGTCGTGCTGATGCAGGCGGGCAAGACTCGCACCCTGTCCGGCCCCGGCACCTTTGGCGCCAGCGGCACGATTCAGGCCAGCCAGTCGATGAGCGGCACGGTGACGCGGATGCTCGCCAAGGGGCCGACGATGCGGTCACGCGGCGGATTTTCGCGCGGTCCCAATGACCCGGCGCCCGCCGAGGCCCGCGCGCCCAATTTGTGGCTGCTCGACTATCGCGAAACCGGCACCTTCTGCGTCGCTGATCCGGCAACGCTGATGCTGTGGCGCCCCAACATGGAAGGCGACACCGCGCTGGAAATCGAAAGCACCGGCAAAAAAACGACCGTCGCGATTGTCGATGGCGCCAATTTCCGTAAATGGCCGACCGATACATTGCCGGTCCAATATGGCGTCGACTATCGCCTGTCCGGCGGCGGCTTGCCCGCGCCGGTCAAGGTGCGCTTCACGCCGCTGGGGAATGCCCCCGATACCATCGAGGGATCGGTCGATATGCTGATGGCCAAGGGCTGCACACCGCAGCTCAATCGCCTGGTCGATGCGATGTCGGAAGGCGAGGCGGGATAAGGTTAACCGAAACGGGGAAATATTGAACCGTTCGGGACCATCTGATAACGATAAGAAGAAAATCTGCCGATCCGTCGGCAGAACCTTTCCTTGGGTCGAAAAATTCGCGCTGCCGGTGTTTGGCAGAGCCTGATGAATTGCCGCACCGCGATTTCGCGGCTGCGTTCGTACACAAGGGGTGGTGATGATCACGGGGGTTCAGGGAATTTATGCGGGGGTTCGGCCGAAACGCGCCGTTCTTCGGGACAGGTTGTGCGGTTCGGCGGCGCTGATTGCTGCCGCTTTACCCGCGGCGGCACTGGCCCAGGCGACCCCGCAGATCCCCACGCGTGAGGAAATTCAGCAACCGACGCTGGCCCCGGTGACCCCACCAAGTGAGCGGGTCGTGTCGGCCGACGATGCCATCGAGCGCGCGCCCTGCCCGCTCGCAAACCCCGAATTTGCGACCGTCCGCATCACGCTGCGCGGGGTCGAATTTTCGCGCGTCGAGGGCATCGACACCGCGATGCTGATGCCGAGCTGGTCGGACAAGGTCGGACAGGATCTGCCGATTTCGGTCGTCTGCGACATTCGCGATCGCGCCGCGACGATGCTGCGGTCCAAAGGCTATCTGGCGGCGGTCCGGGTGCCGCCGCAAACGATCGCCGACGGCGTCGTGCGGCTCGACATATTGGCGGCACGGATGGCGCGGGTCGAGGTGCGCGGCGATGCCGGCGCCAACGAACCGCTGCTGCAACGCTATCTGTCGCGGCTCGACGACCAGCCGGTGTTCAACATCGTCGATGCCGAACGCTATCTGCTGCTGGCGCGCGACATTCCGGGGCTCGACGCGCGGCTGACCCTGCGCCCCGGCGCCGCGCCGGGCGAAGTCGTCGGCGAAGTGCTGGTGGCGCGCACCCCGGTGCTGTTCGACTTCAACGCCCAGAATTTCGGCTCACGCGACGTCGGGCGCTGGGGCGGCGTTGCGCGCGTGCGCTTTGCTGGGCTGACCGGCATGGGCGACCTCACCACCGCCAGTTTTTACTCGACCCCCGATTTCGACGAGCAACAGGTCGTCCAGCTGGCGCACGAGTTCCGCGTCGGCGGCGACGGGCTGCGCTTTGGCGCAAGCTACACCTATGCCTGGACGCGCCCCGACATTGCCGCCTTTCCGATCAAGTCGAAAACCCAGATCGCCAGCCTGTTTGCGTCCTATCCCGTAACGCTGACGCAGGCGCGCCGTCTGACGATCGGCGGCGGGCTCGACCTGATCGATCAGGACATCGGCCTGGGCGGGGTGCCGATCAACCGCGACCGGTTGCGGGTGTTCAACCTGCGCGCCGATGCGAGCTGGATCGATCCCGCGTCGGTCGCCGGCCGCGGCGGGTTCAGCCCCAGCGAACCGCGCTGGGCGCTATCGACCTCGCTCGAAGCGCGGCAGGGTGCCAGCTTCCTGGGCGCCAGCGACGATTGCGGCCCCGCCGGGGCGACCTGTTTCCTGCCCGGCGCGGTGCCGCTGACCCGCGTCGAGGGCAAACCCGATGCGTTCCTGCTGCGCGCCAACGCGCTCGCCGAATGGCGGCCGCACAAATTGTTCACCCTGTCCGCCGCGCCGCGCGCGCAATGGGCGAGCGATCCGCTGCTCGCTTATGAAGAATTTTCGGGCGGCAATTTTACCGTCGGGCGCGGCTTCGACCCCGGCACCATCATCGGCGACAGCGGCGTCGGCGTCGCACTCGAGGCGCGCTACGGTTCGTTCGTCCCCGCCAATACCAAAGCGTTCGCGCTCCAGCCCTTTGCCTTTTTCGATGCCGCATGGGTGTGGAACAAGGACAGTGCGTTCGACGGCCTGAACCCCCAGAAACTCTATTCGGCGGGCGGCGGGATGCGCGTCGCATATGGCGATGTCGCGCGGCTCGACGTGACGATGGCGGTGCCGCTCAACCGCGGCGGCTTCCTGACCCAAAAGCCCGACCCGCGACTGCTCGTGTCGCTGACCACCCAATTCGGCGTGAAGGCGCGCTGATGCTTTTCGTATCGAGGACCAACGCCATGCGTACCACCGCCACCTCCGCGCCCGACCACCACGGCAAACGGCGCCTGCTGACCAGCTGCGCGATCGGCGCGGGCATGATGGCGCTGGCCCATGGCGGACCGGCGCTGGCGCAGGTGGCGGGGTCGGGGACGATCACCACCCTGCCCGCCGGGACGACGACCGGTACCGGCGTGAACCCGTCGACGGTCAATGTGAACGGACCGCAAAGCATCATCGACTGGACGCCGTCCAATGCGCCCGTCGGCGGCATCATCGATTTTCTGCCGACGGGAAACACCCTCAATTTTGTCGGCAACACCGTCGACTATATCGTGCTCAACCGCTTTATCGCGGCGTCGGGCACCCCGATTGCAGACCAGATCGCGCTGAACGGGACGGTGAACAGCGTCGTGTCGATCGCGGGCCTGCCGACGCTGCAGAATGGCCATATCTGGTTCTATAACGCCGGCGGCATCCTGATCGGCAATGGCGCCGCGATCAACGTCGGCAGCCTGGTACTGACCACCAACGATGTCATCACGACTGGCGGCCTGCTGGGCCCGGCAGGCGAAATCCGCTTTCGCGGCGCGTCGGGCAATATCGCGCCGGTCACCATCGCGAACGGTGCGGCGATCAACGCCGACAATGCGTTCAATCCGGGCAGCAGCTATGTCGCGATCGTCGCGCCGCGCATTGTCCAGGCGGGCGCCGTGCGCGTCGATGGCTCGGCGGCCTATGTCGCCGCGGAACAGACCGACATCCGCATCAACAGCGGACTGTTCGACATCAATGTGCTGGTCGGCGCCGAGGGCGGCAATGTGATCACCCACACGGGTAGCACGACCGGTCCGGCGCATGTCGATGGCGACGTCGATCAGAGCCGCATGTATATGGTCGCCATCCCCAAAAATGACGCGGTCACGATGCTGGTTTCGGGTTCGATCGGTTATGACGATGCCGTATCGGCATCAACCGACCCCGATGGCGCGGTGCGCCTGTCGGCGGGGTATAATATCTTCAATGGCGAACTCGACGGCGCCCCGGCGAACGCTTCGGCCGCCAATATCACCATCAACGACACGTTGTTTCGCAGCAACACCGTCGCGCGCGCCAGCGGCGCGCTGCTCGGCCAGCCCTTGCTTCAGGTGCCGACGGGCGGGCCGTCGAGCTTTGTGCCGCCGCCGCATCTGGGCCGTCTCGTCGTTCAGGGCGACGGCCTGTTCATCGGCGACGCCAGCGCGACGTTCAACCTTGGCGCCGGGCAGGTCATTGGCGCGACTGGCAATCTGACTTTGGCGTCTGGCGGCGCCAATGGCGCAGGCGGCAATGCCGCGATGAATGTCAGCGGCGGCCAGTTGCTGACCGGCGGCATGCTGGCGGTTCTGGCCGGGGGCCCGATCGACGCGACGACGGGCAGCAGCACCGCAGGGACCGCATCCTTCACGATGACCGGCGGCGCGGTACAGCTTGGTGATCTGTCGGTCGCCGCCGATGCCGAAGCGGGCGTCGGGACCGACGGAACCGCGGGCACCGGTAGCGGGGGGACGGCGACGATCAACCTGCTCGGCGGGGCGCTGAACAGCGGCTCGGTGACGGTGTCGGCGACCGGCACCGGCGGCCGCGGCCCCGACGGCAGCGACGACAATGCGGCGAACATCATTCCCGGCGGCCCCGGCGGCACCGGCGTCGGCGGCAGCGCGACGATCGTGATCGACGGGGCGACGGTCACCGCGACCGGCGCCGTCGCCGCTTATGCCGAGGGTCAGGGCGGCGCCGGCGGTAATTTCAGCGCCTTTGGCGGCATTGCCGACGCGGGCGGCCTGGGGGGCAACGGTCAAGGCGGCACCGCGGCAATCGAAATGCTATCGGGAACGCTCAACACCGGCGATCTGATCGCCGGCGCGGGCGGCTTTGGCGGCAACGGCGGCAATGTGTTTGCTTCCAGCAGCTCGGGATCAGTCACCGGCATCGGCATCGGCGGCACCGGCGGCAACGGCCAGGGGGGCACCGCAACGCTCGACCTTGCCGCGCCGGTCAACGCGACGGGCACCGTGACCAGCACCGCCGCGGCACAAGGCGGCAATGGCGGCTTTGGCCTGATCGGCGGCAGCGGCGGCGACGCGATCGGCGGGCTGGCGCAGATCATCGTCGCCGATTTCAGCGCCGATCCGCTGTTCGTGAATGTCGATGCCTCGGCGCGCGGCGGCGATGGCGCGTTCGGCAACAATGGCGCGGGCGGCGACGGCGGCGACGGAACGGGCGGCACCGGCCGGATCCAGGCGACCGGCGCCGACGGGCGCGTCACGCTCAGCCAAGCCAATTTCCAGACCGGCGGCACCGGCGGCAATGGCGGCAGCGCGGGATCGTCCTTTTTTAGCGCCGAAACGGTCGGCGCGGCGGGCGGCAGCGGCGGATCGGGCAGCGGCGGCACGCTGGAAATTCTGGCCAGCGGCGGCGCCACCATCTTCCTCGATTCGGACGCCGGCGGGCTTGTCTCGCTCGGCAGCGATGGGGCCGGCGGCATCGGCGGCGATGGCGCGTTCAACGGCTTTGGCGCCGGATTCATCGGCGGCGACGGCGGTGATGGCGGCGCCGCGACCGGCGGCACGGTGCGCCTGTTCGCGGGCGGCGGCACGATCAGCTCCAATGGCAGTCCGGTCAGCATCGCGGCGGGCGGCATCGCGGGCACCGGCGGCGCGGGCGGCACCGGAACCAGCGGCAACGGCGCAGCGGGCGCCGTGCTGCAAACCACCGGCGGGCGGGCGCTGATCGAGGCGACCGGCGGGGAAACCGCCGCTCTGGTCAACCTGGGGGTGACGACGGTTGCCGCCAATGGCAATCTCGCCGGGCGGATAGAAATCCGCACCTCGGGCGACGGCGCGGTCCGGATGACCAGCCTCGCCGCCGAAGCCCTGGGTGACGCACCGCCGACCAACAACGACACCGACGAAGCGCCCGCGGGCATTTTCTTTGCCGCAAACGGCGGCACGATCGCAACCACCGGCACCATGACGCTGACCACCGACAGCTCGTTCGGCGCCTATGCCCAGTCGAACGGCACCGTCAACGCCGGCAGCAACCTGGCTATCGATGCGGGTGACCAGATCGACATCCGCCACGATAATCGCGAAGGCATCGCCCCGACGATGGCGGCGGGCGGCAATTTGACCGCGAGCGCGGGCAGCATCAGCGGCGCGCCGGGCAGCCTGCTGAACGCGGGCGCCACGCTGGCGCTCACCTCGACGCTCGGCGCGATCGGGGTCGATCGCCTTAATGGCACTGACATCCTGATCACCGCCGCGGGCGCGGCATCGGTCGAACATGCCGAAGCCGCGAATGATTTCATCGCCAGCGCCGCCAGTTTCCGCACCGGGCTTAATTCGATCATCACCGGCGGCAATATCATCGTCACCTCGCCCGGCGCCGTCGATCTGGGCAATTCGAGCGCAGGCGGCTTTGTCCAGGTCGATGGCCAGTCGATCCTGTTCAACAACATCGACGCCGGCGCGTCGGTATCGCTGACCGCGAGCGGCAATGTCGCGGGTGCCGAGGGCATCAGCGGCGGATCGATCAATGCCGACGGCAACGTCAACCTGACCGCGACGCGCATCGCGATCACCGGCACGGTCACCGGCGCCGCGTCGCTGTTCGCGATCGGCAGCGCTGGGCCGGTGGCGATCAACCTGGCAAACATCGGCGATGATATCGCGGTCTCGGCGCGCGGCGACATCACCGGCACCTATAATGCGGTCGGCAATGTCCGGCTGCGGTCGGGCGCCAATATCAATGCGTCGGCCAACGCTACCGGCTTTGAAAGTTCGAGCAGCGGCCCACCGATCGCCGCCAGCGTTTTCGCCGATGCGGTCGGCAACGTCACCCTCGCCAACAGCAGCGCCACGGGCATGTTTGGAGTCAACGCCGGCGGATCGGCATCACTCAGCGGAATCAACGCCGGCGAAGACATATTGGTGCTGGCGGCGACGACCGCGACGCTGACCGATCTCACCGCGGGCGATGACCTGACGGCGATCGCCGCGGGCGGGATCATTGCCAATGGCCTGACCACCACCGGGGCCGGACCCGACACCGCGACGCTGACCTATCGGCTGCCCAGCCCCGTGGCGCCGGGGGGCTTCCAGATCAACGCATCCTCCCCCGACCTGTCGAACATCGTGCTGACCGCATCGGCGGGCAATATCGGCGGCGGCAATATCAATGCCTTCGACAATCTGACGCTGACCGCTTCGGGCGCGGTGACGACCACCGGTACCCTGCGGTCGGGGCAGGCGACCAGCATCAATGGCGACAGCATCGCCTTCGCCGCAATCGATGCAGGCAGTACGGTCAACCTGTCCGCCACCAACGCGATCAGCGGAATTAACATCGCGGCTGGCGGCGACATCACCGTCTTCGGTGACAGCATTGGGCTGACTGGCGCCGTTACCGGCGATGCGTCCTTCTTCGCCTTTGGCCTTGGCGGCCCGGTGGCCGTGAACCAGACAAACGTGGCGGGGACGATCTCGATTTTCGCCGATGGCGACCTGACCGGCACCTTTGTCGCGGGCGGCGACGTCCGGTTGAATTCGAACGCCAACATTACCGCATCAGCGACGGCGAATGGCGGCTATGTCGATTTCAACGGCGGCACCGCGCAGGGCAATGTGTTCGTCGAGGCGGCGGGCAACGCCGCGCTGACCAACAGCGGCGCGGCGCGCATGTTCGGGGTCAATGCCGGCGGCTCGGCGACGCTGACCGGCGCCAGCGCGGGTGAGGATATGCTCGTCCTCGCCGGAACCAACGCCGCGCTCAGCGGCGTGACCGCGGGCGACGATGTCGAGGTGCGCGCGGCGGGCGCCCTGACCGCCACCGGCGTCAGCGCGGCCGGAACCGGCGCCGACACCGCCACCCTCGGCTATCTGGCGGGCAGCGGCTTCACGATCAGTCAGGGCGAGGGCGTCTCGGCGACCAATGGCGCCGATGTCTTTCTGACCGCGGGCGGCGCGATCGCCGCATCGACCCTGTCGGCCGCCGACGATATTCTGGTCACCACAACCGGCGCCCTCGCGATCAACGGCGCGACGACGCTGGGCCAGGGGGTAACGGGCGGCAGCAGCGACATTCGCACCCAGGGCGGCGACACTACGCTCGCGGGAATCAATAGCTTCACCGACGTCCTGGTCACGGCAACCGGCACCCTCGACGCGACCGGACCGGTGACGGCGGGCCGCCATATCGCGATCACCGCGGCGGCGGCCAATCTGGCGACGCTCGCCAGCCCTGGCGGCGCGTTCATCAACACCCTCGATGCGGGCGGCAACCTGTCGCTCGTCACCGCGGGCACCATCATCGGCGGCCGTGTTCGCGCCGGGGGCGACCTGACCCTGACCGGTGGGCGCATCGACATCGTCCGCGCCCAGACCACCGGCACGGGTCCGTTGACGCTGACCGGCACGAACGGCGTCAACGCCACCAACATTCAGGCGGGCGGCGCGACATTGCTCAATGCCAGCAACGGCGCCGTGACCTCCGACGGCCTGATTTCGGTCGGGGCGGTCACCGTGACCGGCAACCGCATCGACCTGGATACCGGCGGCGACATCGTCTTTGCCGTCCTCGACGCCGATGTCGGCGACGCAGTGGTGACCAATGGGTCGGGGACGCTGACGATCACCTCCAGCGTCGTCGCGGGCCGCGCCGCGCTGACGGCGCAGAACGGCAATGACATCCTCATTTCCGCGCTGGCCGCGAACGCCGCCGACATCATATCGACGGGCAATATCGTCGTGAACGGCGTGCTGACCGCGCGCAATATCGCACTCGAATCGAACGATATCATCATCGCCAGCGGCGCCCGCGTCGGCACCGCGGGCAGTACCGAAACGCTGTCGATCGAAAATAACGACGTGTTCAGCCAGACCTTCGTCGGCGGCACTGGGACGCGCGCTGGCTTCCATATCGATGCCAGCGAACTGACGCGCCTGTTCGGCACCAACATCGAAATTTTCGCGCCCGATGTCCAGGCGGTTCGGGACACCTCGGTCGGCAGCACGACGCCGCCCGACATCATCGTCGACAGCTTCACCCTCGCCGGGGGCGCCGCGGGGTCGAACCTTGGCGCCAATGGCGCGCTGACCATTCGCACCCCCGGCAAGATGCGGGTGATCGGCAATGTTCAACTGACCGGCCTCTCCGACACCAATGCGCTCAACCTGTTCGCCGACGACGCGCTCGAGGTCATTTTGGGCCAGGGCACAGTGCGGCTGGTCAACGGCACAAACGCGGCCGGACAGCTCAACATGGTGTCCGACGACATCATCGTCGCCACCACCGCGGCGATCGGCGATGTCGGCGCCGCAACGACGACCGACGCAATCGAAACGCGCCTCGCGCAGAACGACGGGATCGTCATCGATGAAGGATCGCTGTTCGCGCGCGGCATCCGCGCCGAGGTCATCGGCGGCTTCTATGTCCAGAATAGCGGCGCCGGGACCGATTTCGCCAGCCGCCGCGGGCTGACCTTTGGCGCAGGCGGGATCGACGTCCTCACCGAAGGAAACGGCTCACGGATCGTCATTAACGGGGTCCAGATCGGGGCGACCGGCCAGGTGACCGGGCTCGGCACCATCCCGCTGCTCACCATCGGTGGGTCGGCGCCGTCGGCAGGCAGCTTTGACCCGCGTTCGACCTTCAACGGCTGCGTCATCGCCAGTGCCGCAAGCTGCGCCTTCGTGGGTCTGGAAAACAGCTTCCCGGTCCAAGACGTCATCGAGGAAGAGGCCGATGCCGAGGATGAAGACGGCAGCGGCCAGAGCCTGCCGGTACCGCTGATCACGATGCGCGGCCTCGATCCCTTGAGCGGCGAACCTTTGCTCGACGATCCGGTGACCGGCGCCGGCAACGACGATCTGTGGACGCCGATCGAGGGGCCGTAAGGCGCTTTGCAACAAAACCGTAGCCCTGAGCCTGTCGAAGGGCGCTTCTCGGATAGGCGCCCTTCGACAGGCTCAGGGCTACGGTACTTCAATCGGGTTGACGCCTCACCCAGCCGCAAGGCATGGGCGGCAACATGACCGACGCCCCTGCCCCAACCCCGCTCAAGCTGTTCAACAGCCTGACGCGCCAGCTGGAAGAGTTCCAGCCCGTCCACCCCGGTGAGGCGCGCGTCTATAGCTGCGGCCCGACGGTCTATAACTACCCGCACATCGGCAATATGCGCGCCTATGTCTTCGCCGACACCCTCGGCCGCACGCTGTCGTTCAAAGGGTATCAGCTCACCCACGTCATCAACATCACCGACGTCGGCCACCTGACCGACGACGCCGATGCGGGCGAGGACAAGATGGAAAAGATGGCTGCGGAGAAAGCGCAGTCGATCTGGGACATCGCGCGCCATTATACGGAGGCTTATTGGGCGGACGTAGACGCGCTCAATATCCGCCAGCCGGCGCATTGGTCGATCGCTACCGACTATGTGCCGCAGATGATCGAGTTCGCGAAGGCGATCGCCGACAAGCATTGCTACGAGCTCGACGGCGGCCTCTATTTCGACACCTCGACGGTCGCCGATTACGGCGCCCTCGCGCGCGCGAAAACCGAGGATGGCGAAGGCCGTATCGAAGAGGTCGAGGGCAAGCGCCATGCCGCCGATTTCGCAATCTGGCGCAAGACCCCGGCGGGCGAGACGCGCCAGATGGAATGGGACAGCCCTTGGGGCCGCGGCGCCCCCGGCTGGCACCTCGAATGTTCGGTGATGTCCGAAGCCCTGCTCGGCTTTCCGTTCGACATCCACACCGGCGGCATCGACCACCGCGAGATCCACCACCCGAACGAAATCGCGCAGAACCAGGCGCACAGTTGCAGCGACGCCAGCGGCGCGCGCATCTGGATGCACAATAATTTCCTGATCGAACGCAGCGGCAAGATGTCGAAGTCGAGCGGTGAGTTCTTGCGCGTCCAGTTGCTGATCGACAAGGGCTACCACCCCCTCGCCTATCGCCTGATGTGCCTCCAGGCGCATTACCGCAGCGAGCTGGAGTTTTCGTGGGAAGGCTTGGGGGCGGCGCTGACGCGGTTGAAGCGGCTGGTGATGACGGTCGAGCAGGTCAATCTGATGCAGACTAGGGAACCAACTGACCAAGCGATTGGACCCCAAGAAGTCCTAGCATACACCTATCTTGCCGAGTTTGATGCGGCGATTTCGGAAGACCTAAATACCCCGCTAGCGCTCACAAAACTGGAAGCAGTGCTTTCGATCAAGAAGTGCCCTGCGGCCATCAAGCTTGCGTTGGCGAGACAAATGGATTCCGTCCTTGGCCTAAACATATTGTCGTTGAAGCGTTCCGATTTGCGTGTCCGTCCCAAGGCTGCAACCATCGACGAACAGTCAATCGAAAGCACGATAAAAGCCCGCCGTCTGGCAAGAGAGCAGAAGAATTTTCCTCAATCTGATGGGCTACGCGATCTGCTCGCCGATCAAGGTGTCGAAGTGATGGACGGCGACCCACTCGGCTGGGACTGGCGGCTGGAGACATAGAATATCCTCCCCATCGACTTGCGATGGGGAGGTGGCAGCCCGCAGGGCTGACGGAGGGGCAACGACGATGCGGCCAGACAAACCGGCGAAATCCGTTCACCGCGCAAAACGCTTCCGCCGCGACCTCAGCCTTCCCGAAGCGATGCTCTGGCAATGTCTGCGCGCGTCACCGAGCGGCTACAAATTCCGCAAACAACACCCGGCTGGCCCTTACATCCTCGATTTCTTCTGCGCCCGGGCCAATCTCGCCATCGAGATTGACGGCATATCGCACGACATGGGCGACCGCCCCGCACGCGACGATCGCCGCGATCAATTCCTGCGCACACATCGCATCGACACGATTCGCATTCCGGCAAGAGACGTGCTGGACAGCGTGGAAGCCGTGGCCCAATCTATCGTCGAACTTGTCGAAAACCGCTTGGCGGCGTTCGGAAAAACCCCTCCGTCATCGCTCCGCGATGCCACCTCCCCATCGCAAGTCGATGGGGAGGATCAGAAGGATCGTTTATGACCAAGACCGTTACCGTCCTGTCGGGCCTTATCCGGCCGCTTGTCGAAAACCGCCTGCCCGACTGGGTCGAACCGCGCTTCTTTCAGTCGAAAGACGAGGCGCTCGCACTCGCGCCGTCGGCCGAGATCGGCTGGTTCGACATGTACGACAAGAAGGATATGGCCGCGGTCATCACCGCCGCGACGAACCTCAAGTGGCTGAACTCGATCTACGCCGGGGTCGATGGCATGCCGCTTGATCTGCTCGGGCAGCGCGGCACCGTCGTCACCAACGGCGCCGGGATCAACGCGATCACCATCGCCGAATATGTCGTGATGGGGATGCTCACCGTCGCCAAGGGGTATCGCGACGTCGTCCGCGCGCAGGAGCGCCGCGAATGGCTGATCGATTCGCCGGGCAAGGTCGAGCTGTTCGGGTCGAAAGCGCTGCTGCTCGGCTATGGCGCGATTGGCAAGCTGATCGAGGAGCGGTTGCAGGCGTTCGCGGTCGACGTCACCGTGGTGCGCCGTTCGCCGGGTGAGAACACGCTGACCCCCGATCAGTGGCGCGCGCGGCTTGGCGATTTCGACTGGGTGATCCTGGCGGTCCCCGCCACCCCCGAAACCGATGGCATGATCGGCGCCGCCGAGCTGACCGCGATGAAGCCGACCGTGACGCTGATCAATATCGCGCGCGGCAGCGTCGTCGATCAGGACGCGCTGGTCGCGGCGCTGAACGAAAAGCAGATTGCGGCGGCGTTCCTCGACGTCACCACCCCCGAACCGCTGCCCGCCGATGACCCGCTGTGGAGCCTCGACAACGCGCACATCACCATGCACCTGTCGGGCCGCGCCCAGGACAAGATGTTCGTGCGGTCGGCGCAGCGGTTTCTGGAGAATCTGGAGCGCTGGAAAAAGGGCGAGACGGTCGAGCCGCGAGTGGATTTGACGTTGGGGTATTGATCAGCCCGTCGCCCTCGCGGAGGCGGGGGCGACGGCTGTTACGCCGGCCGTTCCGCTTTCAACTCGCGCACCAGCGGCTGCAAATGTGCGTCATATTTCGCCAGCATCGTATGCGCCCCGGCAAAATCGTAAAAGCTCACCAGTTCGCGGCCGTTCCAGCGGTGGAGTGCATAGGCGGGATCCTCGGCGACGATCATCGGCCGGTCATCGGGGCGGTCCGCATCGATCGGGCGCAGGTCGAGCGAGACCTGCGGCGCGGTCGATGAACAGATCGCGACAGTGCGCCCCTCCCACGCCACGGTGACGCTGCGGTGAAGGTGACCGCAGATCAGCCCGCGGACCTGCGGATGCTTCCGCACGACATCGGTAAAAATCGTCACCCACGGTTCGTCGGGGTGGGTGTTCATCCATTCGATGCCGCTTTCCACCGGCGGATGGTGCATCACGATATAGGTCGGCTTGG
>Ga0209232_1000511_pt1 | contig 23705 bp, 46 predicted proteins | sample ETNvirenome_2_60_FD_184066 | JGI IMG/M metagenome (GOLD analysis project Ga0209232, IMG submission 184066) | Marine viral communities from the Pacific Ocean - ETNP_2_60 (SPAdes) (version 2) | ecosystem: Environmental > Aquatic > Marine > Oceanic | place: Pacific Ocean | collected 2013-06-22
TTTTTGATAACGCTATCAAAATAATCTCCAATAGCACTAATCTCATCAAAATCTCTAGGTGGTGCGCCTCCTCTTATTTGCTCTATTTCCAAATCGCTAATTTCTAAATCATCTCTAACCATTTCTTTGGCTTCTTGCATAATAGCAAGTAGTCCTTTTGGTTTAGCCCATCTATTAGAAGATTCAGCGAATAGTGCTTCATGTGGTGGATTCTTTCCTGCAAACCATTCAGCAGGTGCGGCTTTCTTTCCTGTTTTCTTTTCATAAGCAGGACTTCTGTAGTGGCCTCTTAGTTCCACCTTTCTTCTTTTCTTACCGCCTCTTGTTTCAACAAATTCTGTAAATAGAATATCTTTAGGGTCTAGAGAAGTATCTTTTAATTCAGCCAAAACTTCAGCCATAGCATTGATAATCATGGCTTCTCCTTGAGTAAATACGCTACCGTCTACAATACCTTCAATGACTTGAAGTGCTTCTCTTGCTCCTTCTCCATCTCTACCCGAATTGACTGAACCTTGTCTAATGTTTCCAAATACATGAGTAAACAAAAAGTCATACAATGTAGGGACATTCTCTACAAATAAATCATCACCGCTAATGCTTTGGCAGTTTTCTTTCCAAGTTATAAAGTCTTTTACAAACTTGAATGACTCAATGTTTTGATTGAAGGTATTTCCTCCCATCTTAACTTGTTTCTTTTTCTTAGTTTCCTTTACCATCTTCTTCTTCCTCCTTTTTCTTCTTTGAATATCTTATGTTGAATAAAGAAGGTGAAGATGTAGTGGTAACAGAACCCGCCATCTTTTCTTCTTCTTTACGAACAATATCTCGCCAACTCATTTCTTTTCACCCGTGACAAAACATTTCTTTGACTTGGCTTCTTTCTCATCAACTTCTTTGGATTTGGCATCAAACCAAGCGTCTAAGTAATTACACCTTGTCATATTATTCACCTAATATTTCTTTATATTCTTTCACATTTTGTTTTAGTTCTTCCTTTAATTTATCGTCTTCGCCACCAACAACATAGCCGTATGCAGGGTGGCTAGTTCTTTCTATGTGTTTTATAGTAGCGGTTTGGCTATCTATTAAAAACTCAAGATAATCTCTATAATACTCTTCTTCTGTTAAATTTGGCCTATTTTTTTTACTGTTTAAATACATTTCAGCCATCTTTGAAACATCTTCTTTACCGTATTTTTTTTCTATATATTTTTTGAATCTCTTTCCTATGGGAGAAGTAAAAGCATCATTTTCTTTCTTTAGTATATTTTCCCATGTCATACTATTCACCTAATCCATGTTGGTCTACGGCTTGAAGTAACTCTAATATCTTAATATCCATTTTAGTTAATCCTGTTGGGCCATCTCTAAGTTTATACAATTCACCTTGTAAGTATTCGTGCATATCCTTTGCGCTTACTCCTCCCAAACTGTTTCTAACTATGTTCTTTTTCATTCTCTTTTCATCATCAAATTGAGGAATAAGTGGTTGTTCTATAGAAGGTAATCCCTGTCTAACTCTTTCTCTCGCTCTTTTTACATCTTCCGGTAAATCTTCCTCTTCTTCTGCTTTATAATTACGCATATAATCTTCATAAGTGGGTTGTTGTCTTTGGCCTAATTTTCCTGTTTTTCTTCTAATGCGCTTTTCAGCAGTTGCCCTATCTAAGTTTCTAAAGCGCATTTCTTCTTGAATTAGTTTTTCTTCTTCAGGAGTTAAGGGCGGGGCTTTTATTATATTTTTCCAAGACATAATTAATCCCTATCCGTAAAGGCACTTCTGCTTTTCTTTTTCTTATCTTTAGCGGCTTGTTTCATGGATTCCTTTTTGTCCCCATCACCATCTAAATCTATGTAGTCGGGTTTAGCCTCTTCTGTTTTTTCAAATTGTTCTTTTTCACAAGAAGGACAACCTGTGCAACGGCCTTTTTCTGTTGAGCCACAATGCGCTTTCAATACTTCTTTCCAATCTATTCCAATATCAGCCTTAGTTAAATCTGTAGGTAAATCGTCTTTCAAGTATTTTTCAGCAAACCTCTTAATGGCTTGGCTTGCCTTTCCTTTCTTTATTGAATCTCTCCAAGAAGCATTCTTACTATCATCAAACTTGTATTTACTTCTCATCATTTCAGCAATATCTCTTAGTTGGGCTTCATGTATTCCTGAAAAGAATGGCTTTCCTTTTAGTTTAGCCATAAGTTGTCCGAATGCAGTAATATCATCTTGAGTATATGACTCATCAGTTTCAATTACTTCCTTAAGTTCCTGAATGTCCTTATCCAAAATTCCTCTTCTTTGAGAATATGTCTTATCTTCGGAAAGCCTTTGACTAAAGGTAAGAACCATTCCATCTAATAATCTCTTCAAATTACTGTCTTTAGTTGTGGCGGCTACTTCTTCTGCTATCTCTTCTGCAAAATTTTCATCAATATCAGAAAGATTTTCTCTAACTGTTTTTCTTTTCAAAGCCTTAGCCCTTGAAATCTCTCCCGCCTTATTTGCTTCTGCAACTCTTTTTTCTGCTTCTGCTTCTGTAAGATAGCCTAGTTTAGGAGAAGGGTGAATCAAAGAATATTCTTTTCCTGTCTTTGGGCTGATTTCGCCTTTTATTCTAGTATTCCTAACAATAAACCTTCTATCAATGTGTTCTTCCAAAGCCATCTTTGTCATACTTTTGAACTTAGCAGGAACTTTTTCCAATATAATCCCAATCGTCTTATCTCTATACAGATATACTTCTTCCTTTGCTTCTTCGTCCAAATCAACAACTGTTGATTTAACTGCCATTTTTGCTATATTCATTTTCTTCCACTCCCCATTCTTGGGTGTTTTCTATTCATTTCTTTTGCCCTATCAATAAGGCTAGTAGTTTTTCTAGGAGAATCCCCATACATTTTCTCCAAATCTATTAGGTATTTTTCAACCATTTCTTTGTTTGATTTTATTGCTTCAGGAGTAGTGCCTCTAATTAAACGAGGAGCGTTAGGGAAATCTCTTATCAAAGAAACAATAGCATCTCTAAATTTACTAGCCTCATCTCCTTCTGTCATCTCATACATCTCTAGAGTCTTTTCAATAGCGGGTTTTATCTTAGTAAAAAACGCTTTTAGTTTATCACTTCTAGCCTGTTCCATATCTTCAGGAGCATATCGTTCTCCCAATCTACGGGCTTCTTGCATATCTATCTTAAGTATATCTTTCCACATAATATCACATACTGTCTAGTAAATCTTGGAATAAATCTTCAAACTTATTTGGGCCATCAGGCCAACCTAGTTGTTGTTCAAGAATAGAATATGCTCTAACAATTAATTTTCTTGCTTCTTTAATTGCAGCATCATCATCATTTTTGACTATCTTTTCCCATGTCATGCTAATTTCTCCAAAAAATTTGTGGCGGATTTTTTTTAATTTCTCAAAAAATGTGGTGGAATTTATTTGGCACTTGCGTTTTTATTTTTTTTATATGGTTTATATAAACAGAATAAAAAGTTGTTCCTTTAAATCTCCTCCTTTAAATGTTATAAGTTGCGCCCGTTTTAATTCTTGTTTGTTTAATATGCAAAGTAGTATATCTTTTAACGGTAGTATATTGTCTTTTATTCTTACTGTTGTGGTATAAGGCAAACTAGAGTAAGTCTGCTGTTATCGTTTAAAGAGGCAAATTCAGAACGCATCAATACAACCTAGTTAATGCGATAATGGTCAAGGATATAATGGTATGGGCTTTGAAGGTTAAAATATTAATCAAAAAGCGCAAACTAAGAGGTTTAAAGCCACTCATTTAAACGAATAGAAAAATAAAATTTTTGAAACAAAGCCATATGGTTGGGTAAAAAATTATACAAGCATATGGTATCGCTTTGCATTACCCTGCCTTTAATAGGACTTACGGGTTTATGGCTTAAGAATGAGCCTTCTTAGCCTCTTTAACACGATTGATAATGTCGGGAGCGCATTCGCTACGGCTTTCAGTCTTAGCATCAAAATGACAATCAATAGACGCATTTTCAACATCAAAGCCAAACTTCTTGAGCCTCAAACGACCTTCAATAGTGCCTTGAATCTTAGCCATGTCGTTCAATACTTGATTGACCATAACTTCTTCAATAGTATCTTTGCGCTGAATACCATGAGGCTTCCATGTAGTAGTGAATTTGAGAATGACACCATCAGTAGAGTTGGATAACCTAACAGTCATAGACTGTTCATTGTCATAATTGATTTCATAGTTATACCAAGTATGTTGAGTTCCTTCAAGTTCAAAACCAATACGGACAACACTACCTTCTACCATTACCCACTTCTTAGATGTCTTGTCTACTTTAGCATCAACAGAATCTAGAGTCAAAAATGGGCTAAATGCATCAAAGGCTTCGTTTCTATCATTAGAGTATTTAGTTTCAAATACGACCTTACCCCCCATAACGATTTGATAGGTCTTTTTGGTTTCTGTTATTTCATTAAATCCATATTCAGGGTTGCTACCAAAATGAGTGCGTATGGTGATACCTTTCTTTTGCAGTTCATGTGCTAATTTAGCAAATTTAAGGTCGTCCATCTTCTCTCCGTAGTTAATCTTCATTGTTCTTACATAGGTTATATCGCTTGACATGAAAGGCTATTCAATTATCACTATAGGGTTGTAATATACAAAGTAATTACAACCATATGGTATTGCTTTGTTAAACCCCACTAAGGGGCTACGGTAGGCATTCCGCAGTCTTTAGATTCAAACTTCTTCAGATTCCTCCTCGTTTGAATCTCTCTCGGCCTTAGTAGGGCGAGGGGTGATTTGAGGCACACCAGCCTTATTCAGTTTACCGTCAAATCTACCGTCTTTGATAGATTGAACCATATATCCATGAGCAGCACTAACAAAGTGTGCAGTCATTTCTTCCATAGTTGAATAAACCCCGCCTGTGCGCCCGTGTGGAACAATAACGGCTAATAGAATGTCATGGTATTCAGTAGGGATTGAAGCAAAAGCAGTTGCTACGGTTTCCTCCACAGTCGCCAATGCAATCTGTTGTTCCTCGTTTAGAGTTGATTCTCGGCCTTTGCGGGCAGATGGAAAACCGTCCATTGTAGAACCAATAGACCTAATTGCAGTCCAATATGTGCTTCTTAATTCATCGCTCGCAGCGTTATCTCCCAATGTTAGGGATAGCATAACTGCTTGCAGGTTATCGCTTGGGTCTTGCTTTTCAGCCCATGCTCTTACTTTACTTGTATTTATATTCCAATTTGCTTGTTTCATATTTTATTCCTCCTTATTTCTAAGATTGCTTCACGCCTACCGAAGCAATAAGGATATTATGAGGCAGTATTTGTAGGGTTGAAAACAAAGCCCAACCATATGGTATTACTTTGGGAAACCCCGAAGGGTTGTCGTCAGACAAAGATTTGAGGGATATAAAACTCATGAGTTCTGTCCCAATGCATAAGTGTAAAACTAATAACAATGTCCTTTGGCATATCATTAATAACCTTCAAAACAGAAGTAAGGGCTTGACTCAACCCTGTAACATAGATGTAAATTTCATTATTTTCTTCCCATACACTTTCAACCCAATCTTGTGCGACCTTTTGTAAATGCTCAAAGTCATTAGGGTTTTCAATAGTATTCTCAAAAATAGATTCAGTTACTTCAAAGTCTAAATCCATGATGTCATGTCTTGCTTTACATAGTGCTACTGCGATTCTTCTGCTCATGATAAAGGGATAAATTACCAGTATATTTTAGGGTAATTCAAAGTCCTACCATATGGTATTACTTTGGTCTAAACCCAATGCGGGGATTGTTTTTTATTTCGGCTATTTGCACATTTACCCTATGCGTGGCTCTCTTACCTGAGCGAAAACAATCAAAAACGCTCTCCACAGTATCATTCAACTAAAATCCAGTCGCCTGTCCACCTTTCACCATTTAAGAACCATTCAAAATTTCTTTGATAAACAAAAACATTAGGCAAACCGTTCAAGCGTTCTTTTGTTGTGTTGCTTTGCCACCCTCCGTCATTAATGTATAATGCACCATCAGCCGCATATTCAGCAATCATATTACCATGTAAATATAAAGCAACCGAGTTATCCAATACCTTTACTTGAGTATTTCCTCGCTTGAATGGTTGTCTAATCCTAAAGGCTCTTATTGCATCTTGTGTTATTTTTCTCATGATAAGAGGTTTTTGAGTCAATATATAGGGTTGTAGCAACAAAGCCCTTACAACCATATGGTCATGCTTTGCACTGACCCCAAAAGGGCTACGGGGGATTATCCGCATTAGACTTACTTAGTAGCCTCCTTTTCTTTTACAGGCGGTGGAGTCATTTGAGGAACATTGTCCTCCATGCTACCGTCCCAACGATTTTCCTTGTAGCCCTGTGTTAGAGCGTTAAAGGCCTTTTGACCGAATGCTTCCGCCAAATCTTCAATAGATTCGTATGCGCCACCAGTGCGTCCATGCGGAAGAATTACCTTTAGCATAATATCTGCATTAGTAATACCCACAAAGGCATCGTAGACCGCACTCCTTACAGAAGTTGCAGATAGCAACACTTCTTCCGGTAATGCCGATTCTCTTCCTTTGCGAGCCATTGGGAAATCTTCAAATGTAGACCCAATGCTTCGGATTGCAGTCCAATAAGTAGACCGCAAATCATCGTTATCACAATTGTTTCCTAGAGTAATAGACAATGTAATTGCTTGACCATTATCGCCTCTATCTTCTTTATCCAACCAAGTTTGGACTTTTGCTATGTTTATATTCCAATTTTCTGCTTTCATGTTTTTTACCTCCTAAACTATTTCAGTCAGTATGCTTCAATCCCCCGAAGCAATAAGTTAAGTCTGAAATCGTATATGGTCGTTGTATGCAAAGCAACCCCAACCATATGGTTGTCCTTTGGCTTAACCCCAAATAGGGGCTACTTGGCAGGGAAAAATCTGCATTGTAATTAAAATTGTTATTAATATACCAAGTGCCTTTTACTTTGCCTCTATTATCGCTTTCACTTCGCTTAAGGGCATGAGAATCTAAAAGAAACTCGGCCTACTCCATTCATCTCCATCTTACTGCGTTTTTCTTGTTTCCCTACAGTTTGGTATACCTCCCTGTATTGTTGCCCATTTTCCGTCTTACTGTGCGGTGTTTCGGCTTTGTTTCTCTATGGTGTTATGGCCACTAATAGCCATAGGAATTTGAAAAGGTGGGATAGCGGAATGATTACCGCTAATGATGATGTAGATACCGCCTACATTCGGTTAGGTCGCTCCTATTCTAGAAGCCATCAAGCCAAGTATATCCATTTGGTTAGTTAGACCAAACCCCTTTTGAGGATTATGAACTTTCATAGAGCCAATGACCTCACGCTTTTACGCATCACCCATTGGATATGTCGCACTACACGAATACCTGCACATTACCCCCGACCAAGAGGGTATTCTGTCAATCCCTGTCGGCTCATGACTTCCGACATATAGGGATATGAAAAACAGTATATGGTTCTCTTCACCAAAGTTATTCCAACCATATGGTGTTGCTTTGTTTTACACCTTAGTAATATATTCCCAATTATCCCTTACCATGTCAAAGAAAGCAGTAAGAAGAGTAGCAAGTATCAGCCCAAGCATGGAAAAATTCGTAAAGGATTCATTTGAAACCGCTATGTTTACGGATATGGTTATTTTTACTGATGAACCTGATGCTATGATTGGTTTGGTAACTTTTGAGTCTATCATGGGCGGTATTGATGCTGCAATTAAAGAAACTCTTATCACGGACTCAATTGCTGAAATGCTGAACGAAAGCATAAGAGAACTGTTTGGCACATTATTCTAATATCACCTCGTCGGGTGTGGTTGAAGAAGTTTGAGCGAGGCCGTTATGCATGATGGCTACCCTTTGGGTGTGATTAAAACACAATAAACAGTGTTCGCAATAGAATGAACTCAGCCTATCTTTAAGGTAGAGCGACGGCTCTTTTACAAGGTAGAAACCTTGACTACCGACATGGGGTTTTAGACAAAGATGCAACCATATGGTATTGCTTTGTATCTACCACATAGGACTATTCCTCCTCTAATGGCCATAGAGGTTTACCTGTAATGATAGACTTGAAGTTAGGGTCAAAACCTTGACTGATGACTAATAACTGCGTTAATTTGTCATTTTCAAGCAATATCTCTTTGATGTATTCTTGTATCTCTTCAAATTGCGAAAAGTCCATTTCGTAGCCTATTCCGGTTTCGCCTATCCATTCAATATAATTGAATATATTATCAAAGTCCTCCATAGTTTTAGGAACATATTCCAATCCTCCTGAAGTTTCTCTCATATGTTCCTCATTGTCCCTACAATAGCAGTTTAATGTGCTGCATTTAGGGCAATCTGTTGGTATTCCGAAATTGATGTTCATTCTTGTTCGCCTCCAAATATTGCTGGTTTTACATCTGAGATTGGGTGTGATTTGATTTTGAAGCCTCCCAACGCTAAACTCACCAATTGCATGTTTAACATGGTTTTCATATCTTCTTTGTTATCTGCCCAAAAGTGGGCGGTGTTATCCACTATCATAAAATCAGTTCTTCCTTTTGGCATATCTTTTTCCTCCTTTTTTCTTATTAATACTGCGTGTTTCATCAAATTCGGACAATTTTCCCGCAATTACTGATTATTTTCAGAACGGGTCTAGTAAGGTCAAGACAAAGCACGACCATATGGTAGGATAGGTCAAAAGAAAGCGAGCATTCGTTAGACCATATATAAAACGATGACAAGTTTTAGTCTAAGTTATTACACCCCGTTTCTCATACTTCTCATTTGGGTATCGTTCAATTGGGCTTATATGAATAAATATATCATGTTTTATCTTATATTATTATATTAATATATTATAATGTCCGATGTTTCTCATCAAAAATTCCAAGTGAGAAGAGAAATAACTCCCAAAAAATGACCTAGTTATAGGAATAAGTAATACATTTTTACTATTATTCTCATATTTCTCATTTCTCTTCTTCTTCTTCTCTCTCTTCTTCTCTCTCCCTATACCTTAATTATAACTAGGACACTTTTACCCTACTTATATGAGGAGAGGATAATATATATTGATAAGAGTCATGAGAAATGAGAATAATGAGAAAGGTTTGACTAACTAGGGCAAAATTGTATGGGTTGTCGGGATAACTAGGTCAAAATTACTTCTCATGCAAAAACGAGAACTATTATGAGAACTATTAGACAACATTTTCATCACCAAAGCCCATTAATTGCTAATAACTAAGGGTAGGCTTATTAATTCTTTGAGTGAAAATACGGCTTAGTGCCTCTTTTCTGAACCCATTTATATAGTGTTAAAGTTTGTCAAAGGTAGTGGAAACATGGATAGCGATGACCCTACAATTAAAGCCCTTGAAGAAGGAAGGTATCTATTGATTGATGAAAAACAAGATTGGTTCACTCATCATTACAATATGTCTTCCCTAGCAAAGGCATTAGTTGATTCAGGACACCTACCTGATATGGACGCACTTCTATATTACATAGAAAAGCCATACAAGTGGACTGCTGAATGGGAACATTATGCTGAACATGGCGACACCCACACCTATGATGATGATGGAGAATGATAAAATGAATGATACAGAATGGAATAGCCTCAAGATTGAGGTAAACGAATACCTAGAAGCCGACACAAGTTTAGATGCAGGTCTAAAACAGATTTGTGAATTAAATCTAACTATCGGTGATTCTAACCCAAGTGAAAGAGAAGCGGCAAAAGGAGCATTGAAGGCTCTATTGAAAGGAAGAGATGGAACACCTTTTAGAAAGGGGCAAAAGTCTTCTATCCCTGCTTCGGTAAGAGTTGTAATTGACCAAATAGTTGCGGTAGTTGAAGAAGCATCAACTGTTTACTTTAACCAAGACCCAATTATCGGTGCTATTACTAAGAAACAAAACAGAAGTGGCGGTGGCTTTTATGCTGATGCAGAAGAATATGCAAAGGCCGAAGGAAACCGAGCAAGAAACCGTCTAGCCAAATGGTATAAAGACAAAGAGTGGGACGGCAATAAGGATTCACTTCTTTCTTGATTAAACCCAAGAAAGATATGAAAGAGGTTTGCTAGTAATAAAGATAAAGCCACTTTTCTGACATGCGAGGGGCAACAGATTTGTGTTATGTTTGTGCCTCTTTTCTTTTCCTCTTTTATATGATGACCTTGTGAGATGATACTATGAAGAAAATTACTTGTGGCAAATGCGGGTGCGATTTATACAATGAACACTTCAACACCAATGAAGAAACTAACTTAATGGTTGATACTGACGAAAATGGTAAAATAACCAATATTGGGTTTTGGTGTGCTTCCTGTTTTAGCGGGGAGGGATTAGGCCAATGAGGTTAGTAGAAGAAGTCTATATCAAGGCTGACAAAGATACAATTTGTCAAAAATGTGGGGTGGATATACCCAAAGGAAGTAATCACTTACTTGAAACATATACCCATAAGGGAACATTGTTGGTCAATGCTTACTGTCTAAGTAAGTGGTGCAACCCTATCAACAATGTCCGACTAAGATTATTTAGGGGTGCAATTATTCTCTCGCTCGCTTCATGGGTGGTCTATGGTATATGGTTTAGGTGAGCAGGTTATCAGTCTATAGACTTGACCGACCCCCTTGCCGCCACCTATATAGGGTCGGGCGACCTCCCTATTGCTTGAGTAAGTGATAGGTTCTCAATACCTCCATAAATAATAATTGAGAAAATCCTTCAAGTGTTTGGAAAGGGTTGAGTCAAGGGGCTACAATGAAGTAATGCAACGAAAGTTGCTGACTCCCCTTTCCATCTTATTCACAAAAGTTTTGCAGAAAATTTTGAAAGTTTTGTCAAATTTGACGAAAATTTTCTAGGCTGCTGCTTTTTTCACACGCATTACCGTTCAGGTAAATAGCAATTTATTCTTACCGTTAATAGGTAAAAGCCGGTTTGATGAATCCGGGCCGTCTACAGTATTTAAACAATGGAAATGGAAGATTATGGAGAGGAAGAATAATGGAAGATATGCTAAACTACTGCGGATTCAATTCCGCATTTGATATGATTAAGACTAACTTTACAGAAGACGAACTGATGGATTTGTTATGTGATTTATTGCATGAGAACAAAGACATAGCGCAAGAAATCTGTGAAGAGATTGCCTATGATAAATATGAATGGGTTGATGAAGAACGGATAAAGGCTGATGCTGAAGATATGGCATATCAGGCCTACAAAGACAGTTTGTTAGGAGATGATTGAATGAGATATGAGGGAATGTATAGGGAACTATACTACATCATAACCCGTGAGTCAGTGAGAGAAAGAATAGATTTATTCTATAATTGGTATTTAAAAAACAAAGGAGATGAACAAGAATGAGTTGTAAACATGAAGAATATGAAATGTATGGTGATGACTACTATGTTAATGATAACGAAGAATTGGTTGAAGTAACAAAAGTAGTTTGTTTAGACTGTGGTTTAACAGGAGTAATAGAAATCGTAAGACCTAATGCTCCGACATGGAATGACCCTTACCAAACTACACTTCCTCTTATTGTAGAGGAGTAATACTCAAGTCCTAGTAATACTAGGCATAAATGGGTTTGACAGTAATAACGGAAAATACCTCTTGTGGGCTTCGGCTTTTGTCAAGGGAGAACTTGTCATGCGCTTCCTTCCGTTTCCCCATTTTTTTGCTACATTAGCGCAGAATTCTGAATGATAGTAAACATAGAAAGTTGGTGAAAGAACATGATAAATTGGATTAAAGAAATAATAGGTAATGTCCCGTTTAGGGCTAAACCTGTTATTAGATGTAGATTATGTTATCTAAAGGGTAATTATGAGATTACTCTAACAGAAACAGAATTAGATTCTAATAACGAAAGAACACACACCATGATAATGTGTCGTGGTTGTCTGGACGGAATAAAAATAAAAATGCAGTTGATTAAAAATGAAGATGAAAGATATAGTGAAAGAAACTAGAATTTGGAAGAGTGACTATCTAGACTTAGATGTAGAAGTCGCTGAAAAGAGAAAAGAATATTGTCTTGAGCAACATAGGCTAGGACGCACAGATGGGTATTCCATCTACCAAGAAGCAAGGAGGAAATATAAATGAAAGTAAAAATAGAATATGGAAATATAATCCATGATGATGGAACGATTACAATGAGGCAAAACCATGTGTTTGAAGATGCAACAGAAATGATGCACTTTTTCAAAAACACTGTCCCTCATTTAAGAAACATTGGTGATAATTGGGAAGTAAATAGAATGACTTTGACAATTACACGCACGACATGGGTAAATGCCCTTGAGCATTTTGATGCAATAGTAGGTGAAGAAGAATGAAAATAGATAAGAAAACAATTGAACTATTGAAGAAGTTTGCATCAAGTCCTGCGGGAAAGATGAAGCCCAAATCAACAGGCTTCCCCGAATTGGATAAAATGATTGATGAAGAAGCAAAAAGAATACATAACAGTATAGTAGGTGAAGAGGAGGAAGAATAATGGAAGATTTAAAAAAAGAAATAAACGATATGCTGAGAGGCATTCAGAATGATTTGATGGAAAGTCAAAGGTTGATGATTCAATCAATTGTTGGGCTTTGTTCAGTCATATTAGCACGACTACATGAAGGTGATATAGAGAGAGCAAAGGATTCTCTAGTATCGCTAATTACTCAATTAGAATCAAGGAGTGAAGACGCATGAACATATTTGCATTATCAAAAGACCCGATAGAATCAGCACAAATGATGATAGACAAGCATGTAATTAAAATGCCAACTGAAAGTTGTCAAATGTTGCATACCAATGCTCTCTATTTCATGTATGTAGACCATTACAATCAAACTCCATCACTAAGAGAACTAAAGCAATTTCATACAGATATTTCATCTGACTTGATGAAACCTGCTATGCTTAATCACCCTAGCACTATTTGGGCTAGAGAAACAAAAGGTAATTGGGACTGGTTAATGGAACATGCTATTGCTTTATGTGATGAATATACTCTACGATATGGTAGAGAACATGGTAGTTTTCAGCGTATATTATACACACCTGATTACCCATATGAAAACGATACAAGTGCTTTGACTCCTGTATCTATTGCTATGGCTGACCAATACAGAATTGAAAATACATTTGATGATGAATGGGATTTTGTCTTAGCGTCTTATCGTCATTATTACCTTGAAGGTAAATGGCGTTTTGCTGAATGGAGAAATGACCGTAGGCCTGAATGGTGGCCTGTAAACCATATCAATATCAAATGGAATGAAGTGTTTACTCGTATGAATGAACAAAACAACTTCGCTATTCCATTAAAGATGTTGCCTTTGGAGGAAGAATAATGATTGAAACAAGACATGGAATAGCAATACCTCTCGTCTATATAGAGAAAGACGGGCAAATAGAAATTATACTTGAGTTGATTGAATGAAGAAACAACACAGATGTATGGCTTGTAATAAAGTCATTTCTAAGAATAGATATTATTGCTACAGTTGTTTTAATGTAGCGGAAGAAAAGGTGAATAAAAATGAAATGTAAAGAATGTAATGGAGCAGGTTGGGTAGAAGTGCCTAACTATCACCTAGACTGCATGGAATGGCAACAATGCCATTCTTGTTTAGCAGAAGAACATTACCATCAAGAACTTGAATTAGGACTAACTAAGTTGTTAGCCAATGCGAGTCATGAAAGGCTAGCACAGATAGTTGCTACCCTGTTAGTGAGGAATGTATCACGCAATCCTCAAGATAGTTTGGATAGATTAGAAACTATCATACAGACAAAAAACACACTTGAAGCAATACAAATTGCTTCGTTTATTTAAGTGTATAAAGTATAGATTTTCAATTAAATCTATAAAAAAATACCTTGACCCTCTTGCCGTTGCTTATATAGGGTTGAGGATAGATTAACCAAAACAAGAGGAAAGGAGTATGAAAATATGTTAAGTAAAGAAGAACTAATAGAAACTATAGTGTTAAATCATTTGATTAAGTATAATACAGTTGAGGAGGATATTCTCCTTAAACAATTAATTGATAATGATTTAGCCAAGCCTTACGCAAACTGTGGGGCTTACACTCATTCCATCTACAATTTAGTCTTAAAATTCAAACAAAAAGGTGTCCGTTTACTAGAAAAAGTGAACCCCTTTATATTGTCTGAAGAAGCAATTACATTTAGTAAGAACTTGCTTACAAGTCTATATGATGAGAATGGCAATAAAATCGGAGATATGTTTCTCCACCCAAGATTACATAGGAGTGAATTAATATGAATACAGAAGTAGAATTTAGAGTAGTGCATGACAATACAATGCCACCGATTATTATATCGTATAATGAAGAAGATAACCCGAAGGTAGTGTTAAACACATACCACAAGATTTGGATTAGTCTTAATCGTAGAGTAATTGCAGGAATCATTGATAACCTTCAAGAGAAGATGGATATGATTCTAACAGGGTTTTTGTCAGAACAAAGAACCTTTGAAAAGCAAGACCAAGAAGATATGATGTATTTAGGTGATGAGTAATGGTTGGCATAGCGAAACAATGTAGGGTTTGTAAGGCTCAGTTTTTAACTTGGTCTAATAAAACTACTAATGTCAATATGTGCGACAAGTGCTATCTAAACAGAAAGACCTCATCAGCCGTTATTACCGCTAATGCTAGAAATCAGGCTGAATTAGTCAGTCTTGAAGATAGAATTGAACGCATTGAAAAAATGGATATTGATTTCTTGATACAGATGCAAGTCAATGCTAGCCTTGCAGACTTCTCTTCTATAGATATAGTCAATAGAATTGAGAAACAAATAAACAAGAGAGTTGAAGAAACAATTGCTAAGTTAAATAAGCAATTCAAAACAATGAGAGATAAACTACAGAAACAAAATGTAGTGCTAAGTAATAGAATACTTGAATTAGAAAAGGAAGTGAAAGGGTTATGGTCAGAAGAGAACTAGGAGAAGGTCGTTGGGATAAAGTCCTAATGCGTAGATTGGTAAACTTATCCGTTGCTGATAACTACGATGAGGCTAAAGAAGAATGGTTAGCAACTGGTAGTGTTTGGTGGCGTGGTAATGGTGAAATCCCTGATTGGGTTTCTAATTCGCAATTAGGACAAGGCAGTTGTCTTTGTGGGCATGTGATTACATATCACTTTGAGATTCTTAATACTGTAAATGGTATTAGAGAATGTGTTGGTTCAGACCACATTAACTCATATCTAATTATGCGACAGATTGCTCAAGAGAAAGGACAATCTATAGAAACTATTACTGAAGAACAAATCAAAGAATGGATTAATGTTCGTGTAGGTTCTATGAAAGCAGAAGCATGGTGGGCTGAAAACGGTGAATCGTTTGAAATGATGTTTAACAAAATAAAAGAGATTGATGTTAGATATAATACAAGGGCAGGAAACAGAAACAACTACTATTATGATAGAGAAATAAATGAGTATGTCTATCCTAGAAAACTTAGAAAGAAATCAGAAGGGGAATATGGCACTCGCCATTATAGAATGGCATCTATTGTTTGGAGATGGAATCACCCTGATAATCCTAAGAATCAACAAACCACTAGAGGTTATCCTAATGAAAGACTCATGCGTGATATGGCTCTTTACTTTGTTCAGTCTGACTCTCTTATCAAGAAAATGAAAGAAGAGAAAGAAAGGCGAGAAATAAAGAAAGCCGAAGTTGCTGAACAAAAGAGAATACAAGCAGAAAGACAAAGAACCCGTAATCTAAGAAGTAGTCTAAATGTGCATTTTAGACAAATGCAGAATATTCTAAAAGTTCCTTTCAATAAACTCAATAATGTTGAACAACAAAGAGAGCGAGCAATTAGAGATGCAGAAAGAAGAGTAAGAGCAGAAAAAATGGCGGCTGAAAAAGAAATCGCTGATAATGAAATGCTAGCAGGAACTAGTAAATCATTTGAAGATATGTGCGGTTTTTACGGTATTCCTGTATTTGATGAAACATTCGCTAGTAATGATTGGGAGAGAGAATTCTTGGTGTCAATCAAATATCAATTGACTGACCAAAAAGAATTAACTGCTAGACAATTGAATACTTGTAAACAAATATTTGAAGAGTCACCTGCAACTGAAAAGCAAATCAAATACTTGAAGGCTTTAGGTTATGATGGTGAAGTTCCTAGCAAGCGTTGGGCTAGTAAAAAAATAAGCGAATTAAAAGGAGATGAATAAAATGAATTGGAAAAAAATAGGACTAGGTGCTAGTTTAGCATCTATTATTGGTAGTATAGCAATATACGCAACATATGACACCGACTTGGGTATCTTTGTCGGTCTTTGGGCTTCGGCTCTTTTGTTGCTAACAGACCGAATAGAAGAAGTAGGAGGAGTCTGAATGAAGAATATCGGAGCGATACTAGGAATGGTTGCAGTAGGGGCGGCAACAGGTTTGTTAGGTGTAGGGCTAATCGCCTATCTAGCAAATGGGAACTTTCCCAAAGAATGAACCCCTTTATATATGAATGGAGATTAGGAAAAAATAGGAAGTGAGAATTATGATTAAGTTAAGAATTTTGAATGAAACAGGACACACAGAATTAACTATGGAGAGTAGTGAAGTTATTGAACAGATTATTACGCACCCAACCCATTGGTGCTTTATTGATGGGGAAATGGTAGCGAGAGAAGATATTACTAACATTAATTGGGACGAGGTTCAGTCAGTAGACTTGACCCCTGCAATTGTTGGGGGAAGCCTCTAAGTTAGACAATAACTTTCCTAACTCCCTTTTTGGAGGGGCAGTTTCTCTACATCTCAAGGCTACTTGGGAACAAGAGGAATTGCCTCTCCTTTTTTTATTTTAATTATACGGGTTATCTTTATCCCCTAAACTTGTTTAGGATAAAATGCGCCCAATTTACAGGAGGACAGAACATGAATAAGAAGATATTATCAGACATTATTGTGCATATGAAATATGCCAAATTTATACCAGAAAAAGAAAGAAGAGAAACTTGGGAAGAGTTAATTGAAAGGAATATGCAAATGCATATTAAGAAATATCCTCAATTAGAAAAAGACATTAGAGATGTATATGCTCATTTTGTTTTGCCTAAGAAAGTATTACCTTCTATGCGCTCATTACAATTCGGTGGAAAGCCTATTGAAATGAGTCCCAATAGAGTTTACAATTGTGCTTACATGCCAATTGACTCATATTTTGCATTTAATGAAGCCATGTTCTTGCTATTAGGCGGAACAGGCGTAGGTTATTCTGTTCAACGACACCATGTTGAACAATTGCCTGAAATCCAAAAGCCCAACAAAGATAGAACCCGCAGATATTTAATTGCTGATTCTATAGAAGGTTGGGCTGATGCAGTTAAGATTCTAATGGAATGTTATATGGGAGTTAGAAAGTCTACTCCTATCTTTGACTATTCCGATATAAGAGAAAAGGGTGCATCATTGATTACATCAGGAGGGAAAGCACCCGGCCCACAACCATTAAGAGAATGTTTAGTTGTTATTGAGGGAATACTACAGAATATTCCTAACGGTAGCAAATTAAGACCTATTGATGCTCATGATATTATGTGTCATATTGCTGATGCAGTTCTTAGTGGTGGGATTAGACGAGCCGCTATGATTAGTTTGTTTTCAGCAGATGATAATGAAATGATTTCTTGTAAATCTGGAAAATGGTGGGAACTAAATCCTCAAAGAGGTAGAGCAAACAATTCAGCAGTATTGCTTAGACATAGAATTACTAAGGATTATTTCATGGATTTGTGGGCTAGGATTAAAGCATCAGGAAGCGGAGAACCCGGAATTTATTTCAATAACGATAAAGATTGGGGAACTAATCCTTGTTGTGAAATTGCTTTGCGTCCTTATCAGTTTTGTAATCTTACAGAAGTAAATGCTTCTGATGTAAAAGACCAAGCGGATTTAGAAGCAAGAGTTAGTGCGGCTTCTTTCTTAGGAACACTACAAGCAGGTTATACTGATTTCCACTATCTAAGAGAAATATGGCAAAGAACAACTGAAAAAGATTCTTTGTTGGGAGTATCTATGACAGGTATTGCTTCTAATATCGTAGAGAAATTAGATTTAGAAATGGCCGCTTTAGAAGTAAAGAAAGAGAATGAGAAAACTGCTAGGTTAATTGGTATTAACCCTGCGGCTAGAACTACTTGTGTTAAACCTGCGGGAACAACTTCACTTGTCTTAGGAACAAGTAGTGGTATTCATGCTTGGCATAATGACTTCTATATCCGAAGAGTAAGAGTAGGAAAGAATGAAGCGATTTACGGCTACCTTTCAAGAGAACACCCTGAATTGGTAGAAGATGAAATCTTTAGTCCACATGATACGGCAGTAATTTCTGTTCCTCAGAAAGCACCTGCTAATGCTATTACACGACATGAATCAGTATTTGATTTACTAGAGCGTGTAAAGAATTTTAGCATTAGATGGGTTAGAACAGGCCACAATGACGGGCTAAATACTCACAATGTTTCAGCAACTATTTCCATTAAGAATAATGAATGGGAAGAAGTAGCAGAATGGTTTTGGCTAAACCGTCATTATTATAATGGGTTGTCTGTATTGCCTTATGATGGAGGCACATACGACCAAGCACCCTTTGAAGACTGTAAAGAAGAAGTCTTTGAAGAACTTTCTAATTCCCTAACAAGCGTAGACCTAACTAAGGTTGTAGAAACTACAGATGAAACTAATCTTAGTGGCGAATTGGCTTGTGCGGGAGGACAATGTGAAATTTAAGGTGATACTATGCCAAGACTCTTCAAAGATTATGAAGAGTGTTTAAGCGTAATAATAACAATAATGAAAGACTTTAATGTAAGTCATCAGAATAGAATAGGATTAGCAATAAATGTCTGTGATTCTTTAGTAGATGATACAGATAAAATATTCAGATTATACACTCCGTTTAAAGAAATGTTATGGAAGATACCCGAAGCGGTAGAGATGGGATTTGACCAATATATGAGGCGAGAAATACCTAGAATAGTAGATATGCTAGAATACCATGATGCGAATTGTAATGGAAATTGTAAGATTTGTGATGACAGAATAAAAGTAATTGATAATATGCATGAGGCGATTTACGGTGAAAGAGAAAGACCCTGAATATACTACCACAGGTAGAAGAAATACAAAGATAGCAACCCGTTGTAGGGTTTGTGGCGGAAAATTATATTCCGCACAAGAAATCAAAAAAGAAATCCACGATGAATGCGATGTGGATAATACTAATATGTATATGATGTGATAAAATGGAAGTAAGAATAAGTAAAGCAAATGATGGTGGAGGACACTTTAATACAACTATTACCTGTAAAGATGCAGTAAGAAGTAATGATGTTACAATACCCTTGTTAAGACAAGCAAAAGACCCCATTCATGCGGGCATTGTTCAGTTTTGGCAAAGGTCATTATCTACTCGTAGTAATTACTATGCTAGTTTTACAATGCCTAGCATATATAATACTGTGATTAAGATAGGGTCTTGTCCTGTTGCTATTGAAAAAACTAAGAACCGTTATTACATTAACGGTAAGGCCGAGAACCTTGCTTCTATTTGTCATGTATTGGCTAGACTAACATACAAGTCTTGTTTTGAAAAAGACCCTGCTAAACTGATGAAAAGTGTTTATGCGAGTCTTGCCATACCTGAAAATGTAAAGTATGTGTTAGAAAACAGATTCCCATATTTCTTCTATGATAATTATGTCAAGTATGAAGTAAGGCTTCCTGTTATGATGATTGGTGATGATGAAGTCGCAATAGAAGTAGCAGATGGTGTTTGGGGAACATTACCTATAAAACAACTAGTCAAGTTATGTTCTTTCTATGTAGAAGGTAAAAAGAGAAGTAAACTAAAGTTTCTTTCGCCTTCCAAGTTGTATGAACTAACTATGGGTAGAGAACCTTTAGATTCTGATTTGAAGGTAATGCTTGAGTTCCTTAAACAGAACCGAATGAAGGATATTGTAGATAAGAGAGCCATTGAATTGGTTAATGATTTGTTGCTACAACACGGAGGTAGGCTCAAAGCAGAATATGATGATAACGGTCAGCCTGAAACTATCTATGTTAGGGGTAAAGATTATGATTGGAGGCTTACTTCCAATTCATATAAATCAGACATACAGATGGTTTCTACATTCGTTTGGCAACCTGATTATGTTGATGAAACTGTATTAGATGAAAACGGAGAAGAAACAGACCAAACTATTAGAGTTCAAAACGGGGCTTCATGGAAAGGGCCGATATGTATAGATAATATGGCTTCAGGTTCTCCATTGGGCGACCAATTTGCGGCTAGAGCATTAGCATTATTGAACGATTCCTTTACAATAACAATAGTAAATACAATAAAACGGTATTTGACCGAGAATAAAAATGAATGTAGGTTTGATATGAATGAAGTGTAGTGATTGTGGTTCAATTAAGATTACCTTTGACGAAAGGCTAGGAGAAAAGTGTTGTGCTGAATGTGGTTTAGTCCTCATTACAGGAATGTTTGAAGAAACAGTTTCGCCCATAGAAAGAGGCGAAGGCTACAATGTAAAGCATAGTGCTGATAAAGGAAAGTTAGGTTCTATTATTACAGGTAAAGGCTCTAGTAAATTTGCTAGGTCTAACCAAAATAGGTCAAGACATATTGTTGCGGGCATAGCCCATTGTAATATGGTAATGGCTAGTCTAAAACTACCGATGAATCTTTCTGAAAGAATAGAAAAAGTGTATATGGAATTGTATAGGCTTCATATGTTACGCTCGTTTACTCTTGAAGAAAGAGCAACGGCTATTGTGTTTTATGTTCTAAGAGAAAATGGAACACCGCAACCAATGAAAGAAGTTGCTTCTGAATTCCAAGTAAATGTAAACAGGTCTATGAAACTAGTTAGAAAAATAAACCAATTCTTTAGGAATTCAATTCACTATGCTCATGAAGATGGGACTTTCTTAATGCAACAAACTGCAAGAAAGATTACAGATGAGCCTCAGTTTATCTATCAGTGTCATAAAGTCATGGAGCATTTTGAAGCGAAGGTAATCACTTCTGACTTTAACAAAGGCCGATGCTATTATGCGGCTATGTCTGTTATTGCTACAGAAGTGTTTGTGAGAGGATATTCTTGTAAGTATATTGCTGAAAAGACAGGATTCCACAGAACTAAGATTGGTAAAGAATGTAAGAAGATACTTGCTTTGATTGGAGTAGATTCAGTTAAAGAATTAAAAGGTCAAGAACTTAGTAAGATAGGTGAATAAGATGAAAGATAAAGAAAAGATATTGATGTGGCTTAGGAAGTTTATTGATGATATTACTGATGTAGAGGTAGATGGTGAAATACTCCGTTTGTCTGTGCATGGAAAAACTGTGGGAATAATTACCCACCAAAAAATATGGAAGTGAAAATATGTTAAAGAATAAAGATGGAAAATTGTATGTAGGAGATAAAGAAGTTATCAAAGGCTATGAATCGTTTAGCGGTTGGTATTGGTTTGTAACTGAAATAGAAGAAGAAGATTATGGAGGACACCCTCTATACTTTGGTTATGTTCAAGGATTTGCAGATGAATGGGGAACATTTTGGCATGGAGAACTACAACCGCTAATTGAACAAGGTAGAGTTTGGGAGATTAAAGAAGTAGATTTACCCCATGCAGGAAGGAGAGAGTAAAGTGGAATGGTTATACGACTTAAACACAGAAGATGAATTTATGATGGAATGTCATAGAAGTGATAATCATGTTTGGGTTGATGAGGAATTTGACTATTATCCTGTTTTTCACGACAAAGAAATACTTGGAGAGGTAGTCATGGTTGCGTTTTCACACTGTAAGATATGTGGCGCACAAAGAAAAAAATATGAAAGGAGTGAATAAAAATGAAAAGAAAAATATTAGTAATTGGAGCAGGAGGAATAGGGAGTTTCCTTATTCCTGTATTAGATAGAGTTGATTTGTATGATATTACAGTAGCCGACCCTGATACGGTAGAAGAAAAGAATTTACCATATCAAAACTTTAGTGATTATGAGGTCGGAGCAAATAAAGCACATGGTATGCAAGACAGATATAATAGTATTTACCAAGCAAAGAAATTTCCTATTCTTAGTGAAAAACAAATGCAAGGATATGATTTGGTTATTTGTTGTGTAGATAATATCGGTCTAAGACGAACCATGTATAACTGTAAAGATTTGAAATGGTTAGATTTGAGAGCGCAAGGGCGTAATGCTGCTATGGTGGCTTATACTGCTGACCCTAAAATGTATGATACATTGTTAGCAGGTGAAGAACGGTCATTTAGTTGTCAAGGGGATTCTTGGGACGGTTCAAACAAAGGAGTTCATTTCATGCAAGTTGCTATTGCAGGAATGGGCGCACAATGGGTTCAGCGTTGGTTTAACGGTGAAGAAGTTTGTGATTTTAAGGTGGTGAATGTATGAAGCACATAGATGAAGAAGAACAAAAACAGATTAAGATTAATTCAGTTAGGGAGAGTATTCCTAGACTTATTGAACAAATTAATCTACTGTCTAACACCGACTATTCCGAAGTTATAACTGATGAGGAGAAAGCAATTTTTAATGTCCTAAAAATATCAATAGAAGTATTAGGTAGCGACTATGATGATGAAACTGCTCTTAATTGGTGGAATGGGACAAAAAAGACACTAGAAGCACTACCTAAATGGGGGTCATATTGGTGAAATATACCGAAAATGACATAGGAAGAGTAATTGACATAGACGATAATAAGGGTTCAACATATGAAGAAAGAATTGTTATGGTTTATTGTCAAATTTGTGGCTCAAAATATATTGGGCCAATTCATGAAGCGGGGGGTTTTCTCGCTAGGCATGATTTCTTTCACAAATGGGAATTTACAATGGAAATGAGCGAACATTTGGAGGCATAAATATGAATGGAAAAAAATACACAGAAGAAGAAATAGCATATATAGTTACAAGAAGACAAAAGGGCTGGACTTTTGCTAAGATAGCAGAAAGAATGACTACTAAGTTTGGTAAGTATAGAAGTCAAGAAACTATTTATGCCAAATATAAGAGAGTTATGGGTAACACTCTTAATAAAGATAAGAAAGATAAGAAAGAATACACGGCTTGGCCTATTGAACAAGTGAATTTTATTCACCAATGTTATCATAATGGCTTTTCTATAGATAAGAGCAAGCAAGCATTTACTGAACAATTTAAGAAGAGTATTTCTACAAGACAATTTAATTACCTCTTGTATAACAAAACTCCTTCTGTAGGTAGAAAGGTAAGAGATGCTTCTAAGCCTAAGAAAGGAAGGTCTTACACTCAACAAGAAATTAATTTACTTTTGAAGTGTAAAAGTTCTAAAGAAGCAGAAAAGTATTCTGAAATGTTTGGACGGACTAAAGGGGCATTGAACAGATATTGGTATGTTCTTATGGAAAAAGAAACAACTGCTAAAGGTAAAACAGTAGTTATTGATGCTGAGTTGTTAGCCGCAGGTCTTTCTGACAGAAATGGCTATTCTAAGGAACAAAGAAAACTGTTACCTTTGAAAGTTGTTTGGCCACCTAAGAAGGGTGATGTTCAACGCTT
>Ga0209232_1000512_pt1 | contig 23687 bp, 28 predicted proteins | sample ETNvirenome_2_60_FD_184066 | JGI IMG/M metagenome (GOLD analysis project Ga0209232, IMG submission 184066) | Marine viral communities from the Pacific Ocean - ETNP_2_60 (SPAdes) (version 2) | ecosystem: Environmental > Aquatic > Marine > Oceanic | place: Pacific Ocean | collected 2013-06-22
AGTGTCCTTAGAATTTGTTAGTTTTTTGTTAAGGACTATGGGCTTACCTATCATTTTTGTAACGCTCTCGTGTCCACATAGGAGACATTCCTCTTGTGTGTCTGAGAACGAATGAAAAGCTACGAACTCTTGTTCGCAGCCCTCGCACATATAGCGATATCGCGGCAACTACTCGCCTGCCAATGTCGTCAAGTCTTCTTCTGTGATTGGCTTACTATTGCTAACACGAACAGTCGGGGGATTTGTTACTACAAGTCCATCGTCTCCATGTGTTAATTCGAAGCCCTTAAGAATCGGAACAATGTCCAATTCATTTAGTAGTGACTCCTGAAGGGCCATCATTACAGCACCTAGCGCTTGATTTGATAATTTAAAAGTTCCGTTACTCATTTTTTTCTCCTTCTGAAACGGCTCTGCCTAACAGTAATTCCCAATCTTTTTCAGGTCTTACTTTTAAGTTCTTATCCCAAGCTGCTTTTAGCAGCACGGGATCAATACCTAGATCAATAGCAAAATAAATCAAAGCATTGATATCTTTTGGGAAACAGGAGCCACCAAAACCCCTTTTGCCATCAGGTCCAGGCGTGTTTAGGTGGCTATTTCCAATTCTAGTATCATATAAAGAATATTCTACAACCTTGTCATAATCAATATCAGATCTATCACAAATATCTTTCATCTCATTTGCAAATGAGACTTTTGTTGCCAAAAAACAATTTAAAAAGTACTTAACCATTTCGGCAGTTGAGGAACCTGTCTTGATTATCGGTGTGTTATAGAATGCCTTCTTATACAAATTTTTAATTTTGGTTGAGGCAGGGCGAGGGCCACCTATGATTATTCTAGTTTGATTCTTAAAATCATCAATATAATTTGCCTCAGTTAAAAATTCTGGGTTAAACACAACTTGTAAATTTTGACACAGTTGATTTAAGGACTTAGTAGAGCCGGGAGGCATTGTTGATTTAACAACTGCCACATGATCGTCGGAGAATTTATCCAACTCAAGTATTGTATCTCTCACAATTGATAAATCACATGAGCCATCTTTTCTCATTGGTGTTGGTAAACATACAAATATAATTTTAACTTTGGAACACAATTCTTCAACACTATCGCATGATGAGTCTTTATATTTATCATAAGTTTGTATCTCAAAAATTGATTTTAATCCCTCTCTAACAGCAGTTCCTACAAATCCCTGCCCAATGATTCCTATTGAATCCTTCATTGTTTCACCTCAAAATCAAAACACTCTCTTATTCCGTCTACTAATGAAACTGATGTCTTCCAACCCAATTTTTTTAGTTTTGCAGTATCAGCTTTTGAAATCATAATTTCTCCAAGCCTCTCATCAATATAGTCAAAAGAAATATGATCATGTAATTCTTGAATAACATCTTTGATTTCATTTAATGACATATTCTCTCCAGTGCCAACATCAAAAGCTTCACCTGAAAATCGACCTTCGTACTCCATAGCAAAAATATTCGCCATTACTGCATCGTTAACATGTAACATATCTCTTCTTTGTTCGCCATCACCTGTAATATATGGTTGGACACCATTTAACAACGAATGTCTCCAGTGTGCAACGACGGTGGCGTATGGTCCAGATGCCACTTGATCTTCAGAATAAACATTAAAATACCTCAATGATACCGTGTCAATGTCGTATATTTGTGAGTATATTTTAGTTTCAAGTTCTGTTGTAAGTTTTTGCAAAGCATACTGGTTAGTTGGTCCATCCCCATTTCCATGAACGGATGAAGAGCTAGAATATATCACTCTTTTTACAGACTTGCACTTGTTGGCAAAATTTAATATAACACTACCAGCCAAAACATTATTTCTCATTGTTGCAACAGGCTTTTCCAAGCACTGACTAATTCTAGGCCAACATGCTAAGTGAAAAATGTATTCTGGTTGAAAATTATAAAAATGTGGGTGGAATAAGCCATCATCGCCCTCTGCTAGAGCATCTATAATATCATGCGAAATTTCTGTTTTTAGATCTATACCCATGACTTGGTGTCCAAGTTCTTGTAACTTTTTGTACAATCTGCTACCAATATAGCCTTTGTGCCCGGTAACTAAACATCTAGCCATTTGCCTGCTCCTCAATCCAAGAATATGTTTTTTCCATGCCAACACGTAGAGGCTCTGTCACAGCCCAGCCAATCTTTTCTCGATATAGAGTGTTGTCAGAGTTTCTACCATTGACACCTATAGGGCATTTATGACCATATTTGACTTCGAACTCCTCTCCTTGGATGTTATGAATTGTTAAATCTTTGCCCGAAATATCAATCGCCATCCGAGCGAAATCATTTATACTAATCATTTCTTCAGAACCAATGTTAACAGGTCCAGTAAAATCAGATTGCATCAATCGATATGTCGCCTCTACACATTCATCAACATACAAAAATGATCTTGTTTGCGAGCCAGGACCCCAGACTTCTATTTGCGAGCCGTTTTCAGCTTCAGCCACCTTTCTACAGAAAGCTGCTGGAGCTTTTTCTCTACCTCCTGTCCAAGTGCCATAAGGTCCAAAAATATTATGATATCTTGCAACACGAACTTCTAATCCTTTATTTCTCATAAAAGCCAAAAATAACCTCTCAGAAAACAATTTTTCCCAACCATATTCTGAATCAGGATTTGCCGGATACGCTGAGTCTTCAACACAATTTGGATTATCAGGATCAAGCTGATTATGCTCTGGATACATACATGCTGAAGAAGAGTAAAATACTCTTTTCACTCCCTTCTTGGCGGATTCGTGAGCAACATTAAGATTAATCATTGCAGAATTATGCATTATGTCCGCGTCATTTTCTCCAGTGAATACAAAACCTGCGCCGCCCATATCAGCGGCAAGCTGATAAATTTCATCCATACCTTCATCAATCACGGCAGCTACCACATAGGGATCTCTAAGATCACCGATAACAAAGTGGTCCGCCGCCTCATCAACCTTGTGAAATTCATTATACTTTAAATCAACTCCACGTACCCAGTATCCCTTTTCTTTCAGATACTTAACGAGGTGACCTCCTATAAAGCCACCTGCGCCGCAAACTAATGCCCTTTTCATGTTTTCTCCTTAAAAAATAAATCAGAATTAATAGCCTTATCACAAATTAAAAGATCATAATGAGGCTTATGATTCATCTTTAACTCATGATATTTTGCACCCCATTGTTTTAATTGTTTTTCTGTTAATTCAGTCCAATCGATACCAGTTGTACAACCACGAGCCGTCCAATATACTATTTTATTTCCCTCTTCATAAAGAGAATTTATTGTTTGTATTCTTTCTTTATTTGGCTGTGCTAATGAATATTCTCTTTTATCTGAATAACCACATATTGTTTCATCAATATCCACGTATATAATCATCAATCACCCTTTATAATTCTATAGCTATCACTATCAAAATGTTCAGTTGAAAATTCAAAGAGTTCTGAATCCTCTAAAGCCTCCATTTGATGTCTCAGTCCTGGGTACACATAGAAGTTCATGCCTTTCTCAAGCATCAATTCGTTAGCCTGAGAAATATCATCTTGTTCACTATATCTTACTATCATTTTGCCAGATTGCAAATAAAAAACTTCATCTTTTAATTCATGTCTGTGCCAAGAGCACTTTTTTCCTTTTTCAAAATACAGAAGTTTGCCACAATATTCTGACTTATTGATAATCCATTTCTCATACCCCCAGCCTTTTTTCACAAATTTTATCGGAATATGCTTGTTTTTTACCATGCTGTTCTGCCTCCATCAATGATTAAATTGGCTCCGGTCATGTAAGACGAAGCTTTAGAACTTAAAAAAATGACTGCACCCTTATATTCGTCTCTATTGGCCATCCTACCCATGGGTATTCTGTCGCAGACATTTTGTACAAAATTTGTAGGATAATTGTTGTTTACTCCACCAGGGCACAAACAGTTGACCCTAATATTTTTATGAGCGTAATATGTTGCTAAATATTTTGTCATACCAACGATTGCAAACTTCGATACGGAATATGTGATGGGCTTCTTGGTGCCGTTCAAATATATTCTCTGATCTGGAGAAACAATTCCCAGATCAGAAGAAATATTTATTATTGAGCCTCCATTATTCATTTTTGATATTACTGCTTGTGAACACAAGAACGTACCTATCAATGATGTGTTTATTCCTGATAGGAATGTGTCCAATGGAAGGTCTTCGAAACCAGAGCCCATTGTGTTACTATTTTTGTGTGGCTTTGGGTCTTTGTCGGCATTATTAATTAAAATGTCTATGTTTACAAATTGTGAAAAAACATCTTCAATTTGTTGTGTATCTGTCACATCAAGTTCGACAGCCCTAATATTTCCAATATATTTTTTTGATGATAGTTTGTTTGCTATATCATTTGCAGAGTTATAGTTAATATCTGCTAAAATAACATTACCGCCAGCTTCAAGAATAGCTTCAGCGTGTTTTTCACCTAAAAAGCCACCACCACCAGTTATGAAGGCAGTTTTGTTGCTTAAATCAAATAAATTTGAATTTCTATAAGACATAATTGCCTGCTGCTCCATCAAAGTTAATGCTGACACCTGACAGATAGTTTATTTCTTTTTCAACCAATGAAGACACAAATTCTCCAATCTCTGAAGGGTCAGCAACATATCCCATCGGCAGTTTTTTGCTCAATTCATCTATGTTGACTCCCAAGCTTTTTAGTCTGTCTGTATCAATTGGCCCAGGTGCAATATTTATAAAACTAATTTTTTTACTAGCAAAAATTTTACTAAGGCTCTTAAAAACACTAACAAAAGCCATTCTATAAGAGTTTGACAAAATTAATTTAGGATCTGGTTCCTTAATATTGAAAGATGATATTAAAAATACATAACCGTTATTTCTAATTTTAATTGTTTGCAGTAGCCGCACAAAGCCCATAAAAAGCTGATTATGGTATCGAAGCCATGTTTGTTCATCTATATCAAAAAAATCGATGGCTGGAGGTCCACCAGTATTTAAAACCAAAATATCAACTTCTGGGTGTCGCTCAACCAATGAATCAATATGGCTCAAATTGCCCGTGTCCACCTCTGTGGATGAAAATGCGTTAACATCCACTTGTAGATTTTCCAAACTATCGGAAATAGCACCGCCGATTCCGCGAGTTCCACCTAGAATTATTGCTTTCTTCATCTTTGACCTTTAATATTGTTTAAAGTTTGTTTCTTTTGCCCACTTCCAAGAGAGCTTCTTAAGTCTATCAAATTATCACATACTTGTTCAACTAAATCTAAATAAACTGCATGTAAATCATCAGGATGATTGGAGTCTTTTTGCCAAGGAAAATAGACCTTGTTATCAATTCTATGTTTAACATAAAAATAATAATCTGTAGGTTCATAAGAGCATGCTGCATACATTACATTTGTGTTTTTGCAATGATTGCCAAAAGCTATTACATTTCCAAATCGTTCCCTCATTGATTCAATTGCCTTCAAATTTACTTCAGATGGGCAGCTAGAAAGCCTTGTGTGTATAAGCTTTACACCTTCCATTGTTCTATTTGACGAAATTACATTCAAAGCATTATCTATGCTATCAAAACTACTAAGACCAGTTGACAAAAACATTGGTTTGTCTGTTATATTTTTACTAATTTCATTAATAAATTCTAAGTTATCCAAGTCTTTACTGAGAATTTTTACAAAATCTGGATCTGGATAAAGAGATAATCTCAAATCACAAATGGCTAAACCAAAAAGCTTTTTTGAATCATTAATACGCTGCTTTATATCTTCATATTCTGCAAGCGTTAATTCACTGTGGTTGTGCTCATTAACATAGAACCCAGGTTCTCTTACTTGTAAAGTTATGGCATCAACTTTAGTAGCAAGTAAACTATCAACATATTCCAATGCTAGTTGATAATTACCTCTATGATTTAAACCAATTTCAGCGATGAACATTATAGAATATAACCTCTATCATATCCTTCAGACCAATCTCTAATTTGCTTAATAAAATCTACACCTACATTTTCAGACCAAGCTTCACATATTTTTTTTGTAACCGGACCAAAAGGGTCTTCCTTAAGAGAATCATTGAAATAGTGACCGTCAATTCGATTACATGGTAAAAGATTGACATAGGTTCCCGTGAACATTGCTTCATCACATTCCATAACATCATATGGTTCAAAATTCTTATGTTCAACTTCTAAGCCAATCTGTGGAGCTAAGACATTTTTTATATACATCATGCTAGAACCACGAAGCATATTTCTAAGCTCTGGGATAATCAACCTGTCGTCCTTAATCATTATAAAGTTGGCGCCTGTCCCCTCAGTAACAAAGCCATCTTCATCAATCAACAGGGCCATCGCGTCTCTTCCAGAATTTTTTGTTTGTAAGTTAGCAATTTGATAATGCATACGACTACGATTCTTTACTTTGTTTTCTAAAAGACGTGCCGGGATTTGTCGCTGCGGTGGTATTACGGCATTTACACCAGAATTATAAAAATGACCTAATGCCCTAGCAGTCTTACTAAGTGGCCATGCATTTACAATCCATGTCGGCTCATTCCATTTTTGTCCTTTATTAAGCTCAAATACCTCTCGATAAATCGCAAGCGGTCCACGAGAAACATTAATCATTAGCCTACACTCTTCTGGTTGTCCCTGGTCGTTTGTCACAAAATGTTCTCTATTTCTTTCAAAAACTTCATGACACAAATCGATCACTTCCTGCTTAGTTTTTGTTATTGGTATCTGCAAAAAATTCATGCTGCGAAATAGTCTATCGATGTGATCATCTAAAATAAAAAATTTATGATTAAATGTCCTAGCCATTTCGAAAACTCCATCGCCAAACATAAACTGAGAATCATAAATATGAATTGATGCTTGTGATTCGGGTACCCACTCGCCGGAATGGTAAGTTACTCTTTCTGTTAAGTTTTTAGTCATATCATTGTCCTTAATTTAAAATATTATTAACTTGACGAAGCTTCTTTTCTATAGGAAGCTCGCTATCATAAACTTTTTTAATTCCATCATCTAGCATAATTTCCATGTTTCTGATGGCTCTCAATAGGCTAGTATATTTCTCTATTGATGCTGCCTGATCTGAGCCATACATTGTCCTATCTTTTGTTATATGAAACTCTATGCACTCTGCGCCTAATGCGACTGCACCCACACACGCATCGTGTCCATTATAGTGGTTAGAAAATCCAACTTTTACATTTGGATAATTGTTTGCAAGAGTTAGTATGTGTCTTAAATTGACTTCTTCGGACTTTGTTGGATATGTGCTTGTACATGCCAAAACATATTCAACGTTATCTAAAATATCAATGGCCGCAGAAATGTGTTGCTCTGAGCACATGCCAGTTGATAAGATTACGGGCTTGCCTGTTTCATTTAATTTTAGCAAAAACTCTTTATTGGTTGTCAATGCAGACGCAACTTTATGGTAATCAACATTTAGATTTTGTTCTACCAGATCAATGCTTTTGAGGTCCCAACATGAAACAATAAAGTCTAATCCAAGACTCTTGGTAAAATCATAAAGTTCACTATATTGTTCAATTGAAAATTCTAAGCCTTCCTTTTGCTGTCTGTTTGTTGTTCCCCATGGGCTCTGGCGGGGTCGGTCGAGATCATCCTGAGTATAGACCTCTTCTATCGTTCTCTTTTGAAACTTTACTGCATCACAACCACTCTCCTGAGCACCTGATATCAATTGTTTTGCTAAATTGATATCTCCATTGTGATTGATTCCTATTTCAGCTATTACATATGTCTTTTTCATTTGATTATCTCCTATTTTGTTTTTTCAAAGTAAATAAAATACCAAGGTAAGTGTAAAACATCGCTAAACATCATTCTTTCTCCATCGCTGGTGTTTATTGTATATGTTCCGCGTCCTTCGTGTACATTTGGTAAATCTATATCAATAATAAATTGTGTTTTTTGTTTTAATTCAAATCCATAAAAATTTGCAATTTCACTAAGCCTTTTTATAGAAAAAATATTGTAAGGAACAACTTTGTTATAAATGTAATCATGAATATTAATTTCAAAATCTAAATTTCTATCTGTGAACAACGCTTGAAAATAAACTGATTTTTTTGCTACTTGAAAACACTTGTGTTTAAATTTCTCTGCTTTTTCAAAATCTAGCACTTCTAAAAATTGTGTTGAACCAACAATATCATATCTATCTTGCCCCAATTGGCTAAAGTCTGCTTTGATAAAATCTGTATTTATAATACCACACTTGTTGTGTTTTGTTTTAGCAAAATTAATAAAATATTCATTTATATCAATTCCGGTAAAATTGCATTTTTGGAACTCAGGCGCTATATGTCGTAAATTGGCACCGCCTCCGCAGCCAACATCCAAGATAGTGTATTTACTATCTTTGCCAATTTGGTTACTTAGACAAGAGATTACAAAATCAGTGCTTCTATATTTTTCGTCATATTGTCTTTCATTATAAGATAATAAATCTTGATCAACTAAATTCCATGATTTATTAGAATCAAACTTGTTTGTCATTCTTTAACCACTAATTCTGTTTTGACAATTTGGTTTTGTTTCCACCTATCTTCTAGAAAGTAATTTATGTCCTTAATGTGATTATTTTGATCTATCAATCTGAGGACATCTCTAGTTGTGAAAGGTGTGTTACCAAAATGGTGAATTATAGTTTCAAAAAAATTAAAGTCTTCTTGATAATCAAGAGTCATGCGTATATCATTTCTTAGATAAATTTCAGGAACATTCAATAATTTTTCAATATTGCAAATTCCAGTTTTGGTGAAATAAACCCACATCATCTCAGTATCATCCGTATCCTTAATGTCACAAGCTCTCTTAAGTGCGCCTGTGGAGATTCCGTAGGTAAACGAGCCTGATACTAAGCGGTCGCCTTCTATAAAATCTGAACCATTTTCATCATACTGTTGAAAAGCTAAATCCATAAGCTCATAGCTACAGAATAAATCATCTCCGTCTGCGGTTACAAAAAAATCAACACCAAACTTATCTGCGGCATCATTCCATCTTTGTAACTTATCTTTTATACTTCCACGAAAGTAATCTATTTTATTATTAATTGCAATTTTGCAAAGCTGATCATCTTCGGGCAGCGTGGTAGTGCATAGTATTATTTTATCTGCAAGCTTGCTTTGTTTTGCACTATCAATAACATATTCAATAGTTGACTTGCCGTTTATTTTAAGAATGGCTTTTTTTGGTAATCTGCTTGATCCGGTTCTGACAGTTATGAAAATTGCTTTCACTTTTTCTCCAACTTTAGATACAATATAATCGATTGATTAATAACTGTCAACCTGTTACTTCAATATTTTTACGTTTGGATCTGATCTAAGAAACCTCACATCGCCAGACCATGCCGTAGATGATTGCCAAATCCTATCAAACAAGGTGTCTGTGATCGAAAACAGACCCTCATTCAAAAAATGATTTGTTATAACGACATGGGAGCTAACGCTTTCTAGTGGCCAATTATCATTTTCTTTTACGGCTATGTCTTCATATGTTTCATAAAGTCCAACAATTTTTTTCATATTTTTTGTATTTGCCAAAAAATACATGTCGTTTATTTTATGTGGTATTGTGTAGCCGTTTGGTAATCTTTTACCTAGCACTGGTCCAGCAATATAAATCTTATTTGAATCATACTGCTCAAATTTAAACTTCTTAAATAAAGCAATATCAAATCTAGTGAGTAAAACAAAATCGTATTTCATACTGTTTTGTTTTTCATATGCCTCGACTAGCTCAATAGATTTTTTTCTAGAGTACCACATGCTCTTTACGGCGTAAGAATAAGGTGTTGGTAGCTGCTCCTTCTCTATTACACCTCGTAATTTAAAATCTACATTAGGCTCAAATAGACTGCCTTTTGGATTGTATAATTTAGTTATTCCATTTTTATGAGTGGTGCTCCAAGAGTGAATAAAGACATCCACATCATAACCTTGTAAAATATTTTTTTTGATGTATTCTTCATAGCCGTAATGATAATCTATTTCTGGTCCATCAATCCATTTATTAATGTTTCCTATAAATCCAGACAAACATAAAGCCACCTTCATGATTGCTCCTTTTTCCAAAACTTGTATATGCCCTTATCTAGTTCATATTGTGGCCACACAAATCTATCACGCATTGGCTGCTTTTTAGCCCAGCGCCACATTTTGTCCAGACCTTCCTCTAAATCAACAGAATGCTTAAAATCTAATAATTCAACAGATTTATTCCAAGTGCTCCAGGCATGCTTTACTTCGTGGCGCTGTTCTAAATACATTGGTTTTAGTTTTGTGCCCGTGACCCTCAGTAGGGTATCACAAGCTTCATTAATTGTTGTCTCCTTTATGCCACCAAGATTAATTGTTTGATCAATACAGGAGCTTTTCTGAGAGGAGTTCCAAAAAGGAACCAATGAGTCATCAACATAACTAAAAGCTCTAGACTGTTCACCATCACCAAAAATTGTCGGTCTTTGGTTGTTTAATATCTGATACATCCAAATACCTAACACATTTCTGTATTTATCCCAAATATTTTGGTTAATTCCATAAAAATTGTGAGGACGTATAATTGTATAGTTTAGCCCATGTTGTTCATAAGCTACTTTTAAATCTTGTTCAACAGAAAATTTTGCAATACCATATGGATCAATTGGAATTTGCCGCATTGATTCATCAAAAGGTGGTTCGTGCGCGTTGCCATATACTGACATTGAGCTAGCGAATACAAATCTATTAACGTCATATTTTATACTACAATTAATCAAATTAATCGAAGCTATAAGATTGTTTTCATAATTAAATCTTCTGATAAACGGGCTCAGTCCCTCCGCTGCATAAGCTGCAAAGTGGTAAACTATATCAGGATTATGTGCTTTAAACACAGATTCTATGTCACCATGTGCCAAATCAATATTATAAAATTTTGCTTTTTTGTTTATATTCTCTGCAAATCCTCCCGAAAGATTATCTATTCCAATAACTTGGCAATCAGTATTAGAGATAATCCAGTCGGCAAGCCTAGACCCTAATAACCCAGCTATACCTGTAATTAAAATTTTCACTGTCCTTCTCCGGTATTAATTTTTACATTAGGTTTGTTAGTCGTAAAATCTGCATATGTATAAAATTCAAATTTTACATTTGGAAAATATCTTGCTAAGTAATCATTTAAAAGTATTTTCATATGCCCCCCTTCCATTCTTAGCCTATCAAGATTGAGAAACTTCCATGCCTCACCATCACCTATTTTATCATAAAAGTCGATACCACAATACAATAAATGTTCTTTTTTTAAATCGACAATAGAATATAGTGCAGTGTAATATAGTCCCATATTTGTTTCAAGTCTATCTCTTGTGGGCTCAAATAGATACATTTCAATATTTTCACTACAATGATTAATTTCGAAACCATTAGAAATTTTCATGTGTGGATAATTTACATGGGTCTCTGGTACATATCCCTTTGCAGGTCCGCGCCATTTAAAAAAGTAAGGTAGATCTTTTTCAAATGGGGGGACATCTTTATCATGGTACCAAATGCCTTTTTTTTGTGTTGCTTTGTGTAGTTTCCAAAGTTCCCAATCTTTAGTTGGCTTAACTCTATTAACGACACACCTTTCAACATTAAAAGTGTCAAAGGCTAGTTGAGTAAAACCAGATTTACTTGTATTACAAAATAATGTGCATTTTTTGTTCTTTAAAATATCAATAACTTCTGGATCCTTTTTTAAAGTACTTATAAAATTATTATCCATATTACACAACAACACTTCATCAAATGAATCTTTAAATTCTTTAATTCTGGTATGAGACCTGCCTTGTCCCATTATACAAATAGATTTTGTCATAAATCTCTCCAATATAAATCATCAACAGATCCCCAACTAAACCACCCTGGGAATGTTGCTTTCCCTAGGTTTTTAGAGTTTGATCCTTTATTGGGCTTCCAGGGTCCAAAAGTTCCAACTTTTGACGCACCACCTAAAAGTGCTGCCCACCAAGAAAATGTGCTATTAAAAAGCATGACATTATCAAAACTTCTTATTAGATTAAAATCTTTCATAAAATCACCCCGAAGTCCTCCAGATCCTGTAATTGTATCAGCTTGGTTACAATGTATAATTGGATTAAATTCTTGCAAATCAGAAATTAAATGATTTATGTATTCCAATGATCTATCCATCGAAACCCACGGTGAATTTGAAGCAGGATTTGGACCGCGTGCGATTTCATCTCTTATCTCTTGTATATCATCATGATTATAAAAATCCCATTTTTTAGCATCGGTGACAATGTGTAGTTTATCACAATTAAACTTTTCAATAGTTCTTTTGTAACAATCAGCGTGTACGTGATTTTTGTGGTGAGATATTTGCACTAATCTGTTTTGCAATCTTAAGTGTAGAATTAGTTCATTTTTGTTTGTCTTGATTGTCTTTGGAAACCAATTTCTTATAGTGTCAATATGATTTTCATAAAACCTATAATCTTCAAAGTATCCAAAAACTTTATAATGTCCTGGCGGCAGCCTGCTATTCATAGCATCCATAGCGTTTGCGTCTGTAATCCTATATGTTGGCAATGATGCATCTACTATCGAGGGCATTGTTTTTTCTATTTCTAGTTCAGAGATGCCTTGCGTCACAAGATGAAGTCCATTTTTTTCAGACAGCAATCTAGAAAAGCAATATTGAAAGATATTGTTGCCAAAACCAATTGTAAATTCTGGTGTTATTGTACCTCTATTCATAAATAAATAAATCTCCGTATATTTCTTTTAGTTGATTGACCACTGGTTCTGATTCGTTCACAACAACCTCAATACCTCGCTTTGCCAACTCTACAGCAAACTTTAATTGTTGTGATTCTTCAAGGATTGTTGTTCCAGGCTTGTAAGTTACACAATTGGTAATATACTTTTTTTGTCCCGACTCAATAAATTGATTAACTTGAAATTCTAAATGGCTTCTATTTGCATTGTTTGACGCGCTGCACATATCATGATAAACATTGTTATTTGTGGCAAGCCGAATCAAGGCTCTCGTGTCACGAGGAAAGCATGGTCCACCCCAGCCAAACCCATACTTGAAAAATTTATTATTAATTCTTGTATCTCCTCCGACTGCGGCCAAAACCTTATTTGGGTTAGCCCCAATTTTAGTAGCCAAATCACCAACCATATTTGCAAAAGATATCTTGCATGTTAAAAAGCAATTCATAGAAACTTTTGTCAACTCTGCACTCAATCTGTCCATTTCAAAGATTCTTGGAGTATTTGTACACATCTTATCATAAACATTTCTAATTTCACATGATAAAAATTCACTGTCAGAGCCAATATATACACAATCTGGCTCACGCTGATTTTTTAATATTGTTCCTTGGGCGATTGTTTCTGGATTAAAACTAACTTGCCAATTCAAGCTTTTAAGTTGATCATAAACTGTATCAGAATACCCTGGGTTGACATTTGAACAAATGATTAAGTGCTTTTGCTTATTTTGATAACCTAAAGACTTTAAAGAACTTACAACACTATCAACTTGAGAAACATCATACCTGCCATCTTGTTCTGAATATGTCGCAACGGTTACAAATATCAATCTTGCATGATCAATGGTTTTCTCAATATCAGTTGTTGCAATAAAATTTTTGCTATTTTTTATTAATTCATTGACCCCTGGTTCGTGAGAGCTTATACTTTTTTGATTTATTTGTTCTACATAGTCTTCAACTATGTCACAACCAATAACATCAAATCCTGCATCTTCTAGCGATAAACAGAAACATAGCCCGAGTCGACCGACACCGACGACTGCAAGTTTTTCATTTATTTTCATTTTTCTATCCATTTAAAAATTTTATATATTTCAACATATTCCATATCACGATTAACAAAATTTTCCATCGCATAAACACTAGCAATATTAACATAATTTTTTCGAAAGTAAGTCCCTCTTTTGGAAAAAGATTGTTCTTTTGAAAAATTATACATTGTTAAAAGTTTATATTTTAGTTCATATTGTTCTTTTGTTAGTTCAATATAATAATTTGGAGAAAATTGATAACTACTTGGACTATAAACACATATAAATTGATCAACATATTTTATGAGACCCTTCGTTATGGAGTGCAAAACTTGGTGATCTGAGTGTAGGTCAGTATTATCATGTGTCAAAATATCAATGTGGTTGTTGAAATCTATTAATTTATAAAAATCACCTTTTACACTATCAAAATTATCGTTTAGTGTTCTCTGCTCATAGCCTAAATTTAAATATTCAATTTTTCTACCTATATGTTCTTCAATACATGACAGATTTTTTTGCCATACATCAGATTTATGTTCCCAAGTGGTTGGTATTACAATTTTAATATTATCATACTGGTTGTGTTTTTTAAACAAAAAAGCCATGCATGAAAATTCAAAGTCGTCTATATGCGCTACAAAAAATACCAGATCTCTACTCTTGGTAGTCATATGCATATCTCCACAATCTATAAAAGAAGTCTGGTCCATCTTTCCACCGCGAGGGAATCCATGGTTTATATCCATTGAATTCTATTATTCTGACGGTTCCTTTTTTAATTAAATTGGGATCATGGTTATGATACAACTTATGACAAAAATGATATTCATTTCCTAATTCATGAAAATTCTCAGTATGTTTTCTAAAATACCAGTCTAATAAAGACTGATCGTGGTTAACCCAATTTTCTTTATCTTTGAATTTTAACAAATCGTGAAAAGTTTTTTCACTTGGCTCAATCACAAGGACGCCGGCTTCAAGCTCACCAGTATGGGCAAGCAAATACCCACACGGTGATTCAAATTCAAACATATTATCTATGTTATTTAACACAACACAATCAGCGTCAACGTAAACAATTTTGTCAAATTGTATTAAATTAAAAACATTTAATTTTGTAAATGTAAGCCAGTTTTTACCAATTTCAAATCTATCGCCGTCTTCCCCAGAAACAGAACTATGAATTTTTGGAACAAGAATTGTCACGGCGCCCGCTTGTTGTATTTCTTCTATGTTTTGTTTTGACACCTCTTCTGATATCATACAAAAGATGGGGTACTGTGTTTTTGTCATTCTAATAGATTTAATAACTGCGACGGCACCGGGTACAAAAAGGTCATTCGATGTTAGTGTAACGTAAGCATAATTTTTCATTTTTTTCTCCTAAATAAAAGGTCAGTTCCAAGATCCATAATTGGCTCAAAGGATAAGCTTTGCATCAATTCTACTGTCTCAATAGCACTCATCGCTCCCTCATATAGTTCCTCCTCGCCAACTTCCAGAATTACATAATCGACATTTTTTAAGGTATTGATTGCACCATTGATGACGTTCTTTTCATGGCCTTGAACATCTATCCATAATAAATCAATATGAGACACTTCAACTGTTTGATACCAATTATCTAAAGTAAAAGACTTTACTTTTATTGTTTCAAATTTATCATCTCCCAATATCTTATTTAAGGATGAGCCATCAGCAGCAATTATACCTTTTTTACAAAAATTTTCGTAATCTATAGCTACATTTCCAATTAAAATTCTTTCTGAGTCTAATTTATCACTTTCCTGATGTTCCCTATATGTGCAAAAAAAATCCATAGCAGGATTATTTGTGTCGGATATCGCTGCCTGATAGAGTTTAAAATTTACTTTTCCAAAACTCAATTGTTGATTGAAAACATTCATTTTTTTTCCATTGAGGGCTTCTTTAATAAGTTGTAAATTTATTTTAGAACTTTGTGGGTGTGGTTCGAATGAATATATATCTACATTTTTAAATGCCTGGATAAATCTAACTGTATCTTGTCCCCAGTGAGAACCAATCTCAACAACTACCACATTGTCTGATCTATCAGTGTCAATTAAATCTGTTAGGGTTTTGAACTTAACTAATTCGAGCACACCCATTTTAAATTTGCTCTATGACTTTCAAAAACTTTTTTGCTCTAGCATCCCAAGTATGATTTTTGATTGAATGTTCATAAGCTTGCTGCACAATTTTTTGCCTCTCATGTTCATTTTGCTTGTAATATCTAATCTTTTCTAATAATTCCCCAGGACTATCAAAAGCAACATAGTGTTTGTCCTCTTCAAACAATCCATCATAAACATTTTTCTCGGTATCAATTCTATTGCAATTGTGATCAAATCCCCACATTTTTGTTGATCGATTGCACACGAGCAAGGTTGTATTGGTAAGTGGCACTTCAAAATATCGAGTTCCAACAATGTCCACAGGACCGGTTGTACTAAGCCATTGTTTTGCGGTCGTAAGTCTTCTAGCGTATGCATTTATATCATCGTGATGATGGTTAGAAAAGTAAAAATTAATATCAGTCCAATTCTTGTATTGCTCTTTTACTTGTTGTCTTAATGTGTGAGACCAACCTTGCCCTTCTGGCTTTGTTGGATTTACTTGTCCAAATTTAGAAGTTTTCTCCCAACCATTTGTAAACGTATGTCCTAATCCACCAGTAAAGCCAATGTCATAGTCTTGCTTTTCTCCATAATCTTTAAACATTATTGGATCGGCAGCAAATGGTAAATGATGAAAAGGTACACCAGTTGACTCTGTAAAAGATTTAAAATCGTGATGATAAGTAAAAGCAACATTAATATTATTTTCTTTAATCCATCCAAGTTTTGATGGTAAGGATCCACCGTATTCTTTATTTAAAATTATTGCTTTTGGTATTTTTGTTTTTTCTAATCCTTCTAATATTGTTTCTCTATAGTGTATGCCTCCCTTCCATACGTTCATCCATCCAAAACCAAAACAGATTAAATCTGGCTTTTGCGGCAATCTTGCTATTAAATCATCAAGTTTTGTTTTGAATCCACGACCGTTAACAATCGTTAGATTTACTTTTTTACCAATTGCATTAACTAAGCTTGAATAATACGTGTATGATTGGTTTGCATCTGCTGTGTAGTTTGGTTCAAAATATAAAATGTTCATTATTTGTCCTGGGTATTAAGTTTGTTTTTTAGGCTGGAGATTATATCGAGTGTGATTTCTTTCTCTTCTTTCGCCCACAATTTTCTTTGATTGTAGCCATATTTATTATAATTCGTTTTTTGTAAAATGTAATTAATTATCCTATTATTAATTCCACTTTGTCTTAAAATAAATTGAATCCAGGGTATCCTTCTGTGATGTGTGTAAAGCCCATCTAGATATAATTCCATTAAATTATTGGGTGTTTGGAAAAGATGTGCGTATTGTTCTTTAATAAAAAATGTATCTTGGTATGAGCACAGAACTTTATAGCCTCGATTTTTGAAACTTTCAACCATTACTTCAAGACTCTGCTGTATGTTATTTTTAGCAACGCTTTCGGATAGCCTTGGAAAATTTGGCTCTAACATTTGACCCCCCTCTATGCAAACTACAGTAGGCATATGATTTTTAAAGGTTTCAAAAATTTCTAAATCTAAACCATCTATATCAATTGAACAAAAGTCTATTTTATTATTGACATGATTTTTTACTAAGTTATCAAATAAATTATTGTTACGATCGACAACCGAATTAATACAAATGATATTATCATGTTGTTTATAATTTTCACTTAAATTTAAATACCTATCCTTTTCAGCTTCAATAAATATTCCACTCCACCCTTCTTCAAACAGCTTCCTACAATTACTGCCTTTTATACCATCCCATGCACCAAACTCTACAAAAAAACCATTTTGTATTTGTATAGTATCAAATATTTTTTCTATTATGCCATCATTCCCTGTGGTTGTATATTTATCAAATTTGTAATTTAGTAAATTCATTCTATCCCTTTATAAACTTTTTATATTTTTTAGCAACTTTTAACATGTCTAGTTCACTTTCGTGTGTGTTAGATAATTTGTTTTCAAAATTTAATTTTGGAGGATTATATAACTGGACTGGTTTTAAGTCCCATTCTTCTTCTTGTACCACAACTGCATTTTTGCCAGCTATTTCTACAGTGCCGCCAGCACTCGTGCATATTATCTGACAGCCACATGCTCTAGCGTCTACAACAACATTGGGGCAGTGATCTAGCCACGCTAAGTGAATAAAATATTTACTCTTTTTGTACAGAGAATATAATTGAATTTGATTTAGTACACCAACATAATGTATCCTATTATTTTTTACTTTTTGTTCTTTTGGTACTAAACCAGCAATCATCAATCCATCATTTGGTCCAGAGTGTTCAAGAAAGTATCTAATATTTTCATTTAATCTTTTATGTGGGCGCCATGATGCGGCGCAGCACCATAAATTTTCATATCTATCAAGTGCTAGTGGCGGCGTTTTTTCAATTGTTATCAAGTCAGCACCATTGTGTATGGTTGCACTATTGTCATGAATCCCAAAATAATGCGATATTAATCTTTCATTGAAGCGTGATTGAAATACAACACCCTTGGCCATTTCATAAGTTCTTTTAATGTTTCTATTCTGTAAAGTGTAATCATGCAGAGTGTTAAAATAAATGCCATCTAGTCTTTGATACATTGGTTTGTCAAATTTCTGCTTTTGTGTTTCTATAAAACATAAATAAGCATCTGGTTCTAAATTATTATCTACAAAAACACCAACATCTGGAAAATATCTCAACAATTTAGAAGCAAACGAATTTGGTCCAGAACTGCTATTGGTATTGACATTATCTAATGATAGTATCATCTATTCTCCGATATGGTTTTTTCTCTCTTATCTTTAAAGATGTATCGTATTGTAATTTTTGTTTTACTTTATCAACATTTAAAGGATTAGACCTGTTATATACATGCATCAACTTATCTATGTAAACACTTCTTTCTGAACTCATTTCAAGTAAAGGTAACATCAGTGCCTGATCATATGCTGTGTGGTAGTAATTTCCATCATCATCTTTCAAGTCATCCATATTGAGATTCTGCCACAGATGGTGTTTGAATGTCCTTAGATGTGATGCCCTCCATTTATCCTTCCTAAAAAGATTATTTTTAATAATCTCTTCTGGATATTTAGAGGGCTCAATACCAATTTTCCCGTGTGGATGGTAGATGTACGTGCCATAAGTCATATAGCTATTATCATCGACATAAATTTTATTTAGGTAAGATAAAACATTGTATGATGAAAACCAATCGTCACCATCAAGTATAATGTTTACGTCTTCAGAAGAAAGACTACCATTGTTTAAAACATGAGCGATGTTTGCTAAAGCAAATTTTTTATCTTTATTTTCAATTAAATTAAAATTATCTTTATCACTAATAAATTGTTTTATTATCTCAGATGATTTATCTGTTGATACATCATCTACAATAAAGCACTCAAAGTTTGAATATTTTTGATAATGAATGCTTTCAAGGCATTTTAGTATCCAAGGTTGGCAGTTATAGAATGGAACAACAATATTAAATTTTGTCTTTTCCTTCTGGCTATCGTGACAAGGCGTATTTAAATGCCATTCGTTCTCGATATCGGACCAAAAAGTTTGGGGGCGATTTCTCATATGTTCTATTGTTGTCTCTTTTGTTTTAAACCAATCTTCATTTTTGTGCTGAACGTTTTCATTTAAAACCAATTCACAATCTAACATCTTGGCCTCAATTATAAACCTTGGGCATGTATCACCCCCTGGGGGTAAATATATAACTCCTCTGTACTTTGCCATCTTTTTAAGCAGTTCGCGGTGTTCCAGTCCCCACACCAACTCATATTCAAGATTATTGTCTTCGGCGTGCTTGATTGCTAGTTTTGTTCCCTTAACCCAGGATGGAGAGTTAGATATTAGCCATTTATTATTTTTGTTACTGGTATCGAGGCTTTCAATAAAACTCAATGTTTCCGGTAAAAACACGGAGTTCAAAACCTTGATATTTGGGGAATCTAGAAATGGAAATTTATCAATGTAATTGGTTCTTTGTTTTTCGGACATAAACCAAGTTTGAACAGATTTTTTATAAAATGCTGAAACTAATTTACCCCTTCTCTCATTATGGCAATCGCACTTTCCTTCGGCAGCGACGTGCTTTTCTGGAAGTCTAAAAACACAATATTTATAATCATATTCTAGATTGGCATACTTTAGGTTTTTAATTGCATACATTATGCATGCCTCGTTTAATTCTGCAAAGTTTCCAAAAACCCAGAATTTATCTTGGTTGTTTGCCATCAATTTGAGGCTTACGTTTCTTGAATTTATCTTAAATACAGGCAACAAGCTACCATTTATGATAGCTTCCGAAGTCAACTCTCCACCGCCTACATAATCTTCTACAAACAAATCAGAAACAAAAACTATCATTTTTATTCCAAAGAGGCAAATAAGGCTTCTATTTCATCATCAGTTACTTCGTCATCTTCATAAAAGGCTTCGACAAACTGCTTGTACATCTTTTCAGCGGAAAAACGCTCGTGCAACTCATCAGCATAATGATTGAATATAGATCTGGCGTCTGGGGCTTCACGAAGATTCTCATAGCAATTTCTCATTTGCTCTTTTGCAGAGCCTTCTCGTGCGTAAGCCCACATACTATCTGCAACTATGACCCCATCCCAAACAACCTCTTTTTGGACTGGTTGTATATCGTAAGAGACATTGTAAAAAGTTTCTTGATGTTTGGTATCAAGCAAGAAATCCATTTGCCCAGACCAGCCTACGGTAACCACAGGGAGCCCAGAGTATGCTGCCTCGAATAGTGGAAGCCCAAAACCCTCGCCATGAGGGAGAGAGACAAATGCATCAATCTTATCGTTTTTGTAGAGAGAATGCATCTCTGCGTCTGTCATGTCTCCATGGAGGAGATATACTTTACATTGCTTTTCGCCAAACTGACGTAAAAATCCCGTAAGATCATTCAGCAACATCTTTCTGTCCATTAGGCAATTTTTTGCTATATTTGATTTAATAACCAAACCCACATCATCATTTCTGAATTCTTCAACAAACCACTTGATAGTATTTTGTAAATTTTTTCGTGGACCAAACTGTGCAACTGTTAGGAAGTTAAAGCTTGTTGTTGTTTCTATATCTAGATCTGGCAAACAGTCAAAAGTCTTAACAGGATACCCAACTGCATCAATTGGCGTTTGACTTTTCAAAATAAATTCTTGATTAGTCTGAGTGTTCTTTGCTTTATACTCTGTGTTGTCAAACACATGTTTAGAGAACTGGGACACAACTATTAATTTATTCATTTCGTTAGTTTTTTGAATCCACTCATGCGCTATCTTAGTTGTTTCAATTCCGGCAGTATAGCCTACGTTTATGGGTGCAATTCTTTCAAATTCATTTGGAATTGTAACTTGTAATGAAATATCAAATTGCCCACCTTGTTGAATGAAGCCGATTGTTTTTTCAATGGTTGAATCTATCCACGCCCTCTCTTCATTTATTTCACTTGTCCATGAAGTTTTTCCCCACGACAATGGCTGAATAAATACTTCAAAAAGATCGGGGCGTGAACGCAATGATCTGAGGGCAAAACGTGCCTGTTCTCCATACCCCGAGCGCGTTAAAAGGGGTCCCTTCAGCAGTACTCTTTTTTTCATGCTACCTCCATCAAGTGCCATCTTTTGTAGCCCTTTCTATTATCCCAAGAACCGTGTTCTTCAATTATTTTATCCATTAAATCAATCCAAGATTTCTCAAAATTTTCAAAATTATAATTTTTCAATACGTGTCTTCTACCTTGAGAAGAAAATTGCTTATACTTTTTATTTGGTAGTTTAAGCGCCTTTGTCAAAGTTTTTTCAAAATCTCTTTGGCCAATCCTATCTTCATAGATATACGGAACTTCTAAAGAGCCAATAATTGTTTTTGAAACCGGCTGAATTCCAAAACCAAACCAATTTTTACCATCAGTTACTTGTTCTTGTAAACCACCAGTCATATTTACAATAATTGGTGTTCCACAAGATAAAGATTCTAGAGTGGATAATCCAAACCCTTCGGCATCTGATATGTTGATCGTATAATCAGCCGTTCTGTAAAGATTGGCTAGTTGTTCTGAAGAGACTTTTTCAGTTGATAAAAGAACTTCTCCATGGTTTGCCCCTATGTGATTAATGATATGCGGAAGATCCTGCCCATGAGGATCTTTTGCATCCGTATGCATCAATAAAACTGCTTTATCATTTCCAACTTTATTTAGCCACTCCTTAAACCACCATATAAGGGTGCCGCTTTGCTTGCGTCTTGCGTTGCGGTTATTCCAAAAAAATATCTTTTTATTTGTATTGCCGTTTGTTAGTCTATTTCTTAATTCAGAAATTTTTTGTTTCTCTTCCTCCGTTGTAGCAACTTTAAAAAAATTGTTATTGACAGCGTGCGGTAGGTAAACAGAATCTACATCTGGAGAAACAGTTTTTAATATTTCATGAGTGACTTTAGAAATACATACTACAACATCGTTAGATTCATAGAAATTAGCATTAAAATGTGGTGGAGGAAAATTATCCCAGACATGGTAGTAAATCATAGGCAGATTCATTCTAATTTCATTTTCTATTTCCCACAACCATCCATAAAAACGGGGATCGGTCATAAACCAAAGCGCATCAGGTCGTTCTTTCTGTAAGACAGACCTGATAATTTCATGGTTTCCATATCCATCAATTGGAAAAATTTTAAAATCATCGCCCCACGGATCAACTTTTTGTGGCGTATAGTCACGATGTTTTATGGCACCCCCTAAACAAATAAATTGATATCGACCTGTTTTTAACAGCGCCTCAATCATATACTTTGTTTGTGTGCCAACACCAGATGGCGACAACGGGTGATCCGACAGGACCAAAATCTTTTTCTTTGTCATGTATTCCTCTACATACAGTGCTCAGTCTTATTAAAGTCACAAAACCTACAAGACATTCTATTCTTAATGTACCTCTTGTTCTTAATATTGTATAGAGCTTTTTTCAAAAGTTTTGTGGCATTTTCGGTCTTTCTCGGACCAGAGGTAACCCTGAAGAATTCAACTTTATCCTTCTTTGAAGTTCTCTTAAGAAGAGCAAAGTGCGTTTCAATATTCTTTGGATCAATTTCCATCTTCTGCGCGAAGAAATACTTGTAAAGAGTAAGCTGGTAAGTGGTCATAGGGGCACTACGACGCTTTGCATCCCAGCCCCAAGAGCAAGTCTTCCAGTCAAAGATGTGAACTTTGCCATCCGGCGTGGACACAACCCCATCAATATAGCCCTTGAAGATAAAATCATCTTCTCCCTCAATCGGTTCATCAAGTGGGATCTCAGATCCAAGCACCTCATACTCACCAAAGTAGTCTTCAAGAGCATCTTCAATTTCAGGCAGGATAGCCTTGCCTTGTGAGCGCATGTCTGAAACAAGTTTTTGATCTGGCTCTTCATCAAGAGTCCCCAGAAAATGCTCAAACCTTTTGAGAAAGTATTCTTCCTCTTCAATCTCCTCTTTCAGTAGCTTCTTCTCGCAGACATCATGGATGGCATTTCCAAATGCTGTGAAGGCGTTGCCAGTAAAGCCTCTTATCTTATCGATGCGCGTCAGCTTGTGATACCAAGCGCAGGTGTTCCAATCTTTTAATGCCGAGAACGAAATGTGGGGCATAGTAATCTCCTATACCCCTAAT
>Ga0209232_1000513_pt1 | contig 23674 bp, 31 predicted proteins | sample ETNvirenome_2_60_FD_184066 | JGI IMG/M metagenome (GOLD analysis project Ga0209232, IMG submission 184066) | Marine viral communities from the Pacific Ocean - ETNP_2_60 (SPAdes) (version 2) | ecosystem: Environmental > Aquatic > Marine > Oceanic | place: Pacific Ocean | collected 2013-06-22
CAGGTGATTACACTTATGCTCTTAGCAATAATATGGGAAATAATCAATGGTCACAAACTTGTAATGCTATATCTGCTGAAATAGCACAAGTTAAAGACGCAACATTGCTAACTTCAGCAATATCTGTTTTAGTTTTTAGTAGGGCAGATAGCTTTACTGCTGCTGACCAAAGGAATTTTGTTACGTTACACGGAGACTTAGCATGAGTAAAGCAGCAGAATTAGCAAAGATGGGTGAAGTCCTAACCAATAATCAAATTGGTGGGCGAAGAAATATTGTTATTAATGGTGCTATGCAAATTGCACAAAGAGCAACAAGTTCTACAGGCATAGGTTCTGCAGCAGGATATTTTACTTGTGATAGATGGAAAATACATACAGCAGGTACGACAGCAGGTAGATTAACAATGGCACAGTCAACAGATACTCCAAGTGGGTTTGCCAATAGTGTAAAATTAACTTGCACTACAGCCGATACTTCTATTGCAGCAGGAGAACAATTACAGCTAAGAACTACGTTTGAAGGTCAAGATTTACAACAGTTAAAAAAAGGAACTTCTGATGCCGAGAAACTAACAGTTTCTTTTTATGTTAAAGGTAATGCTAGTGCTACTTATACGTGTGAATTGTATGATGCTGATAACACTAGACACAATGGACAAGAGTTTTCCGTAACAACAAGTTGGACAAGAGTTGTATTAACGTATGATGGAGATACGAGTGGTGCATTAGATAATGATAATGGGGGTAGTTTAAATTTAACTTTTATACTTCACGCAGGTTCTAATTTAACTGGTGGTACATTTTCATCAAATACTTGGAATACTACAACTAATCAAAGAGTTGGGGATAATCAAACATCTTTTTTTGACAGCACTGATAGAACATTTTTTATTACAGGTATACAACTGGAAGTAGGTTCTGCAGCCACGCCATTTGAGCATAGGTCGTTTGGAGAAGAGCTAACTTTGTGTCAAAGGTATTATGAAGTTATATTTAATGGTACTTTTAGCACTTCTGATTTTAGTAGTTATCATCCGTGGGTAGGGATGGCTCAAGGTAGTAAAAGTGACCAAATAAATTACATGCCACAATTTAGAGTATTAAAAAGAGTAGCAGGTGGAACTGCAATTAATACAACAGTAAGTAATGGTTATGAAATGTATACTTATACAACTACTAAAACAAGTAATACACTTGGCAATTCTTCTAATAATATGGAAAGAGAAAATGGTCTTTGGTGGTTGGGTGGAAGTGTGACTGGTGTTACAGAACAATCTGCATGGGCATTAAGATTAAAAAGCACTGATTGTTTTTTAGCAATAGACTGCGAATTGTAGAGGAATAAAATGGATATAGATTTTAACAATATAAAAAGAATACAATGGCAAAAAAATGATAAAAAAACTATTGAAGTAGAGTGTGGAAATATTGTATTTACTGTTGCACCAATAGACACTAATAGACATTGGGTTGAAATTAAAGAACGAGTAAACGCAGGAACATTGACTATAAAGGATGCAGACTAAAAATGGTCGTTGACGCAATGCTATTTTGGAATATTGTTTTAACAATGGTTGTTGTACCATTTGGTTGGGCATTCAATAAAATGTTTCAAGAAGTAAAGCGTATACAGATACTATTAAACAAGACTCGTGAAGAGTACGCACGTAAAGATGATGTAAAAGATGATATGCACAACATTATGGATGCTATGCAAAGACTAGAAGATAAATTAGATAAGATATTAATGAGTAAATAATGGCAGTATTTAGACAGTTTAAACCACAAGCGTTACAGCGAATAGCAAACACTATGGGTTACTCAGGTGATATGAGTGGCTTTAGAAGTTATATAAACCAAAATCCTTTGTTACAAGAACGTATGAAACAACTTGAAAGTTCAGCTTCTCAAATGGCAGAGAAAGGTATTGTTAAAAGACCAATGCAACAACAAGAGCAAACACCTACAACAGTAGGAAGTTTTGTACCCCCACCAACGCAAACATTTCAAACAGGTGGTGCTGTAACTGCACCTATTAATCCTGCTCTGCCACAACAGTTTATTCCCCAAACACAATACGACCCTAGTTTAAATATACAAGACTTACAGGCAAGACAGGCACAAGCTCCGTCTCTTCCTACAGGTGCAACAGTTGTGCCTACTGGAATTATACAAAGTCCAAGTCAAACAGTTGGTACAGCACAAGGTCAACTAACAGGTACAGTTGCCGTTCCAACGAGCCAAGCAACAACTACTGTTGCAACTGCTCCTACAACTCCACAAACACAAACATTAACTCCTGCAACAACAGCAGGACAGGTTGGGCAAATCGCAACGACTGCACAACAAACAACACAACCTCAAGCAATACAGGCTCAACAGATTGACCAGTCGTCTGTATCAGGGTTAAAGGCTGCTCAAGGTACGGCAACCCAAATGGTAAATCCTGTACAAAGAAAAGTGCAAACAGGTGAACTTATTTCTCCAAGTGCCAATGCACAAACAGCGTCAACATACACCGAACAAATACAAGCTGCAACTGCTACACCTACACAAAAAGCTACCGTTGCAGGACAGCTAGAAAGTTTAATGCAACAATTTGAAAGTGGAAACACTCCTGCTTGGGCTGCAGGTGCAATGAGAAATGTATCAGCAGTTATGGCACAACGTGGTTTGGGTGCATCAAGTATTGCAGGACAGGCTCTTGTACAGGCAGCAATGGAATCAGCACTTCCAATAGCACAGGCTGACGCACAGGTTATTGCAAACTTTGAAGCACAGAATTTATCTAACAGACAACAACGTGCAATGTTATCGGCACAACAACGAGCACAATTTATTGGACAAGAGTTTGACCAAATGTTTCAAACAAGAGTTCAAAATGCTAGTAAGTTATCGGACATTGCCAATATGAATTTTACGGCTGAACAACAAGTTGCCTTAGAAAATTCACGAGCAGCTCAATCAGTCAACTTAAATAACTTATCAAACCAACAGGCAATGGTAATGGCAGAAGCATCTGCTCTTGCTAATATAGATATGTCTAATTTAAATAATAGACAACAAGCTGCAATTACAAATGCCCAACAGTTTCTACAAACAGACATGGCAAATCTTTCTAATAGACAACAAAGTGAATTGTTTAATGCACAGGCAAGACAACAGTCAATGTTTACTGACCAAGCTGCTATCAATGCATCTAGACAATTTAATGCTACTTCTCAAAATCAAGTTGACCAATTCTTTTCACAGTTACAAACACAAGTAGGACAGTTTAATGCAACACAGTCTAATGCACAAGCACAGTACAATGCAGGACAGGCTAATACTATTGAACGGTTTAATGCTGAACTGAATAATCAACGTGAACAATTTAATGCACAAAACAGATTAGTCATTGACCAAAACAATGCTCAATGGCGAAGGGAAATAGCAACGGCAGATACTGTTGCAATAAATCGTGCAAATGAATTAAATGCAACAGCATTACTAGGGTTATCAAATAGTTCTTATAATAACTTGTGGCAACATTATGGAGACGTAATGGAATGGGCATGGACTTCCTCTGAAAATAATGCTGAACGTGTTGTACAAATGGCAATGGCAGAGTTAGATGCTAAAGTAAGAACGGACTTAAAAAATCTTGAAGCCGAGATAGAAGACAGTAAAGCTATAGGTGGTTTAGTTTCTGATTTATTTTTCTCTCCAATTGGTGGTAGTTTAGTAGGGGGTATATTTGGACTATGAGTTATTTTAATGAACCTGCAAGACTTGCAGTACTGGCTTTAATGCCTGAAGTAAATAGAATTAATAAAGTTGAAAAAACTAATGCAACAAATAATGACAAGCAAAAAGGTTTGTTAGCAAGAAACACTATGTCTAAACAAAATGATAAAACAAAAGGCAAAAGTGAAATACAAAAAGTTGCTGAGTACATGAGCAACATTAAAACAGAAATGGATAAATATAAAGATGCCCTTTAGACAAGACCCTGCATTTGACGCACCTATTCCCGGACAGTCTTTAACGGCTGAACCAAAAAATAGACCGTGGAGAAACCCACCTCAACTTGACACCGTTGAAGATGCGATGGAATACTATCTTCCACGTTTGTCGTCACGTGAACTTGCACCTCGTTTATTAGATGTTATTGAAAGTGGAATACCTTTAACGTCCCTAGCTGAAACTATTGTAACAGGTGGTGCTATGCAAGGAGTGCATAGTATTGACGTGGGAATATTAGTAGCTCCAATACTTGTTGAGTACATGAAAGGCATGGCAGAAATTGCCGAGATTGAATATAACTTAGGTACAGAAGATAAAGAAGCACAGCCTGACCCACAACTTGTACGAAGAGCAATGGAAGATTTAAAAGAACAAGAGACAAATATAGCACAAGAACCTATGGAAGATACCGAAGAGCAATCAGAGCAACCAACAGGTCTTATGGCACGTAAGGAGACAGAATAATGGGATTTAGACTTTCGTCAGCAGTAGCAGGATTTGCAACACGAACATCAGAAAATTTAAAAAGTTTACAAGATAAAGCAGATGAAATAACTAAAACTGCTGCGGCTCGTTACGCAGAAGAAGCAAAGGACGTGCGTAAAGAACGTATGAAATCTATTCGTGAGTACTCAAGAAAAGCAAGGTCACTAGCAAGTTTAGGTTTAAATAATTCTCAAGTTGAAACCGTACTAAGTGCAGGGCTAGGAAAAGCTGATGAGTTTGAGAAGGCAATTGGATTTGCTGCCCTTGAAGCAAAGAATAAAGGAATAGAGTTTGACGATAAACAATTTATAACGGACGCTTTTGGTGCACGTAACTTAGACGTTTCGCCAGAGGGTTCAGGACGAACAATTGTTGAACAGGCAAAATTATATGCCCAAGAACAAACACCCTTTATTGGTGCAGACGCTGAAACAATTGGTGCACAAGTTTCTGATGCAACAAAAACTTTATTTGGCAGTCTTGGAAAAGGCTACGGTGAGTCACAGTTTAAAGCATATGCTCAAGCTGCAGGTGGAACAGCACCTATTGATGTGCAAACAGATAGGGCATTAGGTGCGTCAACAGGTTACAACTTATCAGGATTACCTGCATTATCTGTTGACCCACTTGTATCAACGCAATTGCAAGAGAGTAAAGCTACTATTGCATCTATAGAAACAAGTACAAAGTTAGCTGAACAAAACTTTGAGTACCTTCAAGACCTAAACCCCATAAGAATAAGAAAAATTTTTGCAGAAGTAAAAGGTTTAAATATAGCAAACCAAACAGCACTTTGGGAAAAAGAAACGGCAAAGCATGAAGCACTAATGTCAAAAACTAAAGAAACAATTTTAAACTTGCAGATTGATAAGTTAGAAGGAGATATTAAACAACAACGTAAAGACCTAAATAAAGTTGAAGACTTTGAAGAACACCTTGCAACATTAACAGCTATGAAAAGTAACCTACGATTGGACAAAACTTTAAGTGACGAAGAAAAAACAGCTAGGTCAAAATTAATTGACGAGGAATTACTAGCAACGCAAATACAAAATGCTGCGTTTGAAGATGCAACGGCAGATAACCAAGGATTTTCAGGTTCTAATTTAATTACTCTATTTAACTACGCAATTGAAGAGGAACAAAAAGAGTTTGAGATTGGAACAACTAATAAGTTTCCATCTGCTTTAGGAACAGACGTTGCTTTTATTACAGACCCTGAAACAGATGAAGTTGTGTACAATACAACTGCAGAAGGTGGAAACGTAAAAAGATTTAAAGAAATAATAGCCATAGCAAAACAAAATGCTGTAGAAAAATTTAAGAAGTTTGACGGTGGTAACAGAGCACAAATAAATCAACTACTAGAAATTGTAGGCACTCCTAAAGTTAATACCTCAACTGCTGAAACAACAGTTAGTGAAAGCGAAACAATTAGTAAACCCAAAGAAGAAGCTCCGTTAACTGACATAGAAATACAGGAGATGGGGGTAAATAAATACCTAGAAGAAGCATATAAAGAATCTCAAAATTTAAATAAACCTATAAACAGACAAAAGTTAGGAGAGCAACTTGTAAATATTTTTCCTAATCTAGAAAGTGCAGACCTTTTTAGTATGTTTAATCAGATGGAAGAAAATTATCCACTTAAGAAAAAAGAAGACGTAAGAACATTTGTTGACTCTGGTATTTCAAAACCACAATTTGTTGGCACGGCTAATAAAGGTCCATTATTTGCACAAGGAAAAGATATTTACCAAATTATAGACGAAAGAGGAAATAAACAATTTGTTATTTTAAATGATAAGGGTGAAGGAGCAACACGACTATCGTCTCCTATAAGGAATTTTTTTAAGACTACAACAGATTACAATATTCCTGAGTAAAGGAAATAATAATGGGTAAATTTGGTAACATTTTTGAAGACAGTAAAGAACAGGTACAAATAAAACCGTTGTCCGTTTCTTCTTCACGTTTTGGAGGTATTTTTGAAGACGATGAAGATGAAAAAGAAATACAGCAGTACAATTCTGACGCTGTAGGTATTGACGCATGGGCACAAGACGAGTCAAAAATGTCAAGTCTTTCTACGTACATGAAAAAAAGATTTGGGCAGGAAGAAGGTGAACAAAAAGAAGACGAAACTAATGAGCAGTACATTAACAGGTTTGCTTCTCATGCTAGTGGATTTGAAAATAATAGTGTAGGGTTAATGAGTCAGATAGATTATCTGCGTAAGGCAGATGATAACTCTCGTATTGAATTTGGTGAGATGTACGATGAATATTTAAAGCTACCAAGTTTTTGGCAGGAAGGTGGGCGAGACTCTGTAAAAGCTGTAAGAGATACCGTAGGTCAATTAATCTTTGACCCTATGAATATATTTAGTGCAGGTGTTGGTAGACTTGCAGCGTCAACTGTTGGTAAAGTTGCCGTCAAAGAAGGTTTAAAAAGATTTATCCCTAAGAGTGCAATTGCAAGAGGTGCAACTGCAGCAGGTGCAGTAACAGCAGGAGAGACTGCCCTATTTGACGTTGGATTACAAGACGTAGAACGTAAGGGTTACATAGGTGGCAAAACTCCTGAAGACGGAATAGATTTATTTAGAACACTTGTTGCAGGTGGTATTGGTGGTGTTTTTGGTGGTATTATCGGTGGAGTTGCAAGTATTGGTGCAGGTAAGTCAGCTAAAAAGTTAGCACAAGAAGGTGCAAGAAAAGCTGACAAGAAAAATGTAGAGTCAATGCAAAATGAAATGTTTTCACAGGAAGCTGAAGCATCTTCTTTTGACGCAATCAAAGGTCCTACTTTATCAGATGCAACAAAAACAATTAAACGGTTTAATGAAAAGAAAGCAAAGGCACAGAAGGAACAAGGGGTACAGTACACACCTGACGGTGTTTATAAAGACACACCTTTTTTAGAACCCCAAATACTTGTTGACCTTTCAAGGCGAATGTCAAGAGTGGTTTATCGAATTGCTGAACAAGACCCTGAGATGCTTACAAAGTATAGTAACACAACAAAAATATCAAACATTGTTAAAGATACATTAGAGAATATTAAAGACGTTGACGTTGACATATTAGAAACAGCCCTGTCCAAAGAAAAGATTTCCAAGAATGATTTTTTAGATTTTATGGAAGTAACAGATGGGTTTGCAAATATGAAACGAGGTACAACTCGTGACGCAGCAAGGCAGTTACAGGCAGATAGTGCTCTTGGTAAAATGCGAAAGGCAATTATTGAACTAGCACCTGCCGAACAAAATAGAATAGATAAAATTTTTGGTCAACCTGAAGAAACCACAAGTGCACTTGGGTATTTTTATAAGGGGTTTAAGAGACTAGACCGAGAACGTAGAGCATTGATGGTTACACAAATTGCAACAACGGCAAGAAACGTAGCTACAGGCTTGGCAGTTATTACAACAGACACCGTTTCTAATCTTGTTGAATCAGCTTTATACCATGCAGGAAAAGGATTTAGAGCAGCAATTGACGGTAGGCTTAGTCTTGAAGGTAGCGTCCGTGGTTTATATGACGTGGGAAAAGACGCTCTTGCTTTACCTATAATGTTTGTAAGACAGGGACGTGCAAAAGAAATGACGGACTTTCTTCTTGAGGACAATCCTAGACTTGCAAAAATATTAGATAGAACATTGCAAGAAGTTGGTGAAGGTGAAGGGCTTTCAAGTTTTTCAAGAGCAATGAACACCTTAAACATTATGCAAGATAAAGTTTTTAGACGTGCATTTTTTGCCCATTCCATTGACAAGAAATTAAGACGAGCAGGTGTAGGTGCAAAGGCAGGGTCAATTTATAAAAAGACAGACGGTTCAATAGATGTTGATAGACTGTCTACGTTACAGCTAGACAAAGACTCTTATGTTGGTGGTCTTGATTATCTGTATGCCCTTGATAAAAACATTGACACAAAATATTTAAAAGATGCAATAGATGAATCACTTAAAAATACTTTTTCATTCATGCCTAAAAAAGGACCTGCCCATCACTTTATAAAGGCAATTGAGGGACTTCCGGGTGTTCCTGTTATTGGTACAGGAGAGTTTCCTTTCGCAAGGTTTATGGCAAATGCCATGATGTTTCAATTTAAATATAGCCCATTAAATGGAGCAGGTGCAGTTGCAAACTATGCAATTAAGTTTGCAGGACGAGGATTTAAAACAGGTGCAATGACACCTGCTGACAATCAAATGTTCCGAGAAAAACTTTCTCAAGGACTAGTAGGAACTGCCGCATTGTATGTGGCAATAGAATACAGGTCACGTAATCAAGACACTAAATGGTACGAAGCAAAAAATAACGAGGGTAAGATACTTGACCTTAGACCATTCTTTCCTCTTGCACCGTATTTAATTGTAGCTGATGCATGGGTTAAAGTTGCCAATGGTGAAACAGAAAAATTATCAGGACGAGATATTCTTGAAGGATTTACAGGTGCACAGTTTAGAGCAGGTGCAGCGTCCTATACAATAGATAGGTTCTATGAATTGCTTGGACAAGAAGGTGACGTTACAGGAGAACAAATAGGTGAGACTGTAGGACGTTATGCAGGAGAGTTAGTTGGTGGAGCACTTACTCCATTAAGAGTATTAAAAGATATTAATGCAGCCTTTGACGAGGACGCAGCAATATTACGTGACTCTAGACAAATAGAAGGTGAAGGTGGAGTTGAAAGAGGTGTTGACGTATTTCTAAAAACAACTTTACATAAAAACTTACCAAATATTGTTGGGTTAGAAGACGATATACCTGAATATGTTTCTCCTACAAGAGATGAACCTATTAGATTTCAGTCACCATTGTTAGGGCAGATATTAGGTTTAAGGTTTAAAGAAAGAAGAACTCCAGTTGAAACAGAACTCACACGATTGGGTTATGAGAATTTTGAAATCTTTCGTACAACAGGAGACAGAGAAACAGATAACTTAGTTAAAAAAGAACTAGCACCATTAATTGAAAATCTACTAGGGCAGTACGTAGAAACTGAAGGATATAAAAATTTAACAGAACCACAAAAACAAACTAAGATAGGTGGTACATTAAAGTTGTTACGTGCCTTTGCAAAAAAACGTGCAAAACTTAAAGCTCAAATTGACACAACAAAAGAGTTTACTCCTTTTGAGCGTACCGAATTTAATAGATTACCAAGAAAAAAGAAAGCTCTTGCCAATGAATACTTTATGAAAAACTTTGGTGTAACAATAGAAGAGTCTAAACGATATAGAGAAGGGAAATTTTTAGCATTAGAGTTAAGTAAACTCTATGACTAATGTTACCTCTTGTCTCCACTTCCCCCAAGCACACCACGTTTCTTACGTGACTGTAACTTCTCTAAATTACCTTCCATAATCTTTCCCAAGTCAGAACCTAAATGGTCAGCTAACATAGCACAGTACCATAGGACATCTCCTATCTCCTCTGCTAGTCCATCCGTAGGTTTATCATCTCGTATAATCTTCTTTACTTTATTTCCTATCTCTCCTGCTTCACCAACTAATCCTAAAGTAAGATACTCTAATGCTTTGTCTGATGGAAAAATAGCTGTTGTCTTTGCCTGTGCCTGATAGACACTTGCCGTAATATTACTTTTGTTTAAATTAACCATAAACTTTTGTGCTTCTTCTTCTAGATTCATATTGCTTTACCTTTTTTAGTTGGGCAAAATAAGCAGAGTCAAAACCTCTTTGCCATTCTCTATATTGCATAGTCGTATGACTATACGGACTTTTTAAATGACCCCTTCTAAAGGCTTGAACACCTCTATTAAATTGTATAATTAAAGGTGCGTCATACTTTCCTAAATTATTTCTTCTTTTCATTATCAACCTTCTCCTCTTTCTTAATAAAAAACTTTTCTAACATCTCTAACTTGTCATTGTAGTCAGCTATCTTACCTAGTTCAACTTCAATAACACTTTGTATGTCTTGGTGCTCAGGCTCACCAATACCAACAGGTCTTGACAAGGACACCTCTACATTTGCTATGTGTTTGTTTATTTGTCCTGTGTAGTACGACCTTGCCGCATTAATCATTAAGTCTCTAATCATTTGTTTTCTCCTTTCTTAAATGCTTTGATAACGTCCGATGAAAATAGTTTCTGTAGATTTAACAGGTACATCTTTGATGCCATGTGGTCTCCACCTGAAACACTTCTCTTGTAATCTAAATTTTCTATAATACGTTTTAAGTTTTTTGTTTCAAAGACAATAGTTGCAAACGTATCTTTGCCAATACATAAATTATGAAACCAGTAATCTGACTCCGTGCTATTGATGCCACTTGGTTTTCCATAAGATTCGTACTCAACTGCAATATTGCCAGTCTTTTGCCATACATCTCTTTCACTTTTCACCTCTATCTTTTTATTTTCAAGCATGTCTAATATTAATTCTTCTCGTATCTGCCCATATTTTAAGTCAATGTCAAATTTTTTCCTGTCTTCTATGCTTGGTTGTGTTTTTCTCATAAAAATTCTCCTTTGATTAAAATTTTTCTTGTTTTAAAGACCGTCAGAGGGGTGAAACAACACCCCTGTGTGTGATTGTACCTAAGAAATATCTACTATCTCACAGGCATCACCAGAACACGCTAGTTCCTTTGTTGACTTTGTTTGGTCTTCTTTTTCATAGTTTGACAGGTTTTCCCATACAATCTTAGGCATGTCCTTGATACTTTCATAATCTTCTTTCTCAATCTCCTGATAAGGTGCTTGAACATATGTATGTTCGCTATGTGGTAAGAAACTTATACCTGAAACCTCATCAAAATGACTATACACCCAAGCTCCAACTTCCATCCATTCATGGTCACGAACTGTGATAGTAATAGACGGTTTGTGTTCACACCAATGTCTTTGATATTTTAACCAAAGTTCTAATTGGTCTAATGCTGTTGTGTCATTTCGTGTAATAGCTTTCTCTGGACTTTTTATAGGAAAGCTAAACACGGTAACATTATCAGGGTTCATTGCATCAGGTTCATTTGGCACTCCTTCATCAACCATTAGCTGTGTTAATGGGTCTTTGTTATCGCCACGTACAGTACGAATATAATACTTGCTATGTCGAGCATGAATACCACTTGCACTATCCACCAACTGCGAAACTGTTCCACTAGGTTTAACACATGTAATTGCAGTTGATTGATTAATTCCAAACCTATCTGCCCATTCTTTATTTGTTTCAATTGCAGTCTCCCTTAATGTATCAAGAATAAATCGTATATCTCCTGCTGAACCATTTGTTATTTGATTGTCCATGATGCCTGTTAAAGATACACCTAATAGTCTTTCTTCTATTGTATTGTCTTTCCACATCTTACGCAAATATTTAAAGTCTGTTAATGTTGATTGATATGTTCCAAGAATAGTTGCAACTTTTACTTTGTCCTGTAAAGTATCTATATTGTCCTCTTCACGGATAACAACTTCTGTAAGATTACAGAATTGATTAGGTCTTAGTATAATCTCAGAGCATGGGTTCGTACCAAAATCTAAATATGATTGCTCACTATGTGAATACATTACATATGGACTGTTATCATCTGTTACTTTAAATTTCTCATCGTACAATTTACGTCTACCATTTTTAGATGCTTGTTTAACGGCAGCTAATCTATTAAAGATACCACGTTCTCCTGATTTACTTTCTACTAAAGCTAACCATTCACGCATAAATGTTTCCATCTCAGGTTTAAACCTGTAAGCTACACTATTATTAGACAAGGCTCTATGTCCATGTGTCTCCCACCAATTGCCTGACTTAGCATGACGCATTTGGTCATCATTTAAATTTGAAAGACTGATGAGGGCAGAACGTCTTACCCCACCAACGACTACTACCTCACCAATCTTACACATTATGTCGTGACATTCAATTGGGTAGAGTTTTCTACCTGCTGCATTTTTAAATGTCGCAACACAAAACTTATATAAATCTAACAATGGTGCAGGACCTGATGCCCTACCACCAAATGTTTTTAACTTAGCTCCTGCAGGTCTTACCAATGATACATCTAATGTTGGTATTTGTCCAACAGATAACATGGCAAGTAACTCACGTAATGCCCTTGCCCAACCTGAACGAGAATCAGCAACCTTAATAACAGTATTACTGTTTTCAAAGTGTTCATTAATTACTGGAATTTTATCAACACAATCTCTTTCAACAGAAAAACCTACACCTGTACCACACATAAGAATATACATAGCTTCGTCAAAAGCACGTAAGTCATCAACAGCTAAATAAGAACAGTTGTATCCTGCCACATTACATTTGTCTAAGGCTTTACCTGAAGTCATTAGTGCTCTCATACTTGGCATAACTTTTAATTCTTTAATGTAATGTCCAATACCATCTGTGCCGTCAACAAAAACATTAGGAAACTTATTGTACATATAGTCACAATATCTATCTACTGTTTCCGTCCATGTCTCTCTTCTGTTTTCTTTATCTAACCATCTTGCATATCGTGATATTGCTATAAAATTTTGGTAGTCATTCATCTTTATTCTCCTGTGTTATTCTTAAATTTTTAATTGTCGCACCTGCAATATCATGGAAGTACTCATGCATCGCATCTTCAAACTCCTCTTTAACTGAACCGTCTGAAGGAACGGTGTATTCATCGGAGTCAATCTCTAATGTCATATAGACTTTAACTCTTATTGTCATTGTCTTTGACTTCAATAAGTTTTGTTAAGTACCATTGAGCTTTCTTTAAATCTTCAACTTGGTTCTTATATCGGTATCGCCATATGTACTTAATAATATTTCCCTGTAAATAATATTCAAAGCCTTCGCTTGTTGCAGCTTGTATAGCTTCAATGCACTCAAGGCTAGAAGCGTTATAGTGTGGTGGTCTGTCAATCATATTTGCCATCATGCATTTCCTTTCGTATCTGTTTTAGAAAAATCTAGTGTTACTACATTACCATTTTCTCCCACAACGGTCAACTCTTTTTGTGGAAAAAGCTGTTTAGTATAATTTTTTGCAAACTCATCTATGTCTGCCATAAGGTCAGGGTCTTGTTCCATCATAGGTATTACACTACACATCATGGTACATAGACGATACAATTCATCTCTGTCACTCTTGGGTAAAGAACTTTTTGGAGACTCTAATATAAACATCTCTATCTGTCCTGTCCACGACTTGTTTTTTCTGTCAAGAACAGGTCGCAGTTGTATGGTAAGGTCTTCGTTTCTTAGGTTAACTCTTCGTCTTGTCATATGTAACTCCTTTTTATTTTTTTATCTTTAAATGCAATAAAGTTTTTAGTTGTTAATCGTTTTGGTTTTTCTTTTAACCAGTCCTCTGGTATAATCCTATCATAGAATTGTATATTATTTCGTATGCACCATTGAGCATAAGTCATCTTGCCACCCTTACGTAATTTCTTTCTACTATTCTCAAATACAAATCGTATGTCTAGTTTAGGATGTTGTTTTTTTATGCACAGATGTTTTCTTCTGTCAGCTATAAGAAACCTACCTTTTGTTTCAATTATAATTCCATTATTTAAAATGAAATCAGGGGTATAGGTACGGTACGTAAGGTCTTCCCATTCAATCTTTAAAGACTCATAAGAAAATTTTATGTTGAGTTCTTTTAAATAGGTTGCAACCTTATCTTCAAGACCACTCCTATACCCATTTTTACGTGCCATTTGTCTAGCACTATAAGCTGACATTAAAAATAATATCTCATTCGATACGATGATTCATCTCCGTAGTTCCATCTTTCACTTACACCAAGATTTTTCATCTCTTCACGTACTAACTTTTCAGCTTCACGTCTTTGCTCCATTGCCTGACGTAACCCTGATGTTCTACGTTCTCTATATTCTTTTTTAAGGTTAAGAAGTTCTTGTTCTTTTTCCTTAATCATTTCTTCCATTTCTTTTAATGTTACTTCTGTCATTACGCATACTCCTTTTCTAAATAAACATATGGCACAAGTTTTCTTTCCTTTGCCTGTGACATGACTGCTGGTTTTTCTTTTAAGGTAGACCAACATTCAAAACGAAACTCACAAAAGCTACAGTTCTTTGACAGTATTTTATTTCCTGTGCGTTTACCTCTGAAGGTTTCGTCTTCTGCTTCAAAACATCTTTCAAATTTATTTACTTTTAATTTGTTAATGATGTTTTGTATCTTATCTAATTCTTTATCTATGTCTAAGCCTGTTGCAGGAACGTACTTGTAGTCACAGTTATTTTTATTTATAACCCACCAACCACCTGCTTTTTTTCCAGACGCTTTGGCATATCCTGCAAGTTGCCCTACGTATCCAAAGGCATCACTCTCTTTAACATAGTCAAAAGATTTAAATTTATTTGTGTATGACCACATTGAAGCTGATTTAATATCGTCAACAGCATCGTCAAGGATAAGGTCATACGTTCCTTTTATAGTGTCCTTACCCAATTTAAGTTGGACTTGCTCACTATCTTTAAAGTTTACACCTGACTCTTTTAGTATACCTTTAAACACAGCTTCAACTATGTCACCTAGCATCATAATCATAACACGATTAGCAGGTGGGTGAACTCTAGTCTCAGGTTTATTTTTCATAAACCACAGTTGGCAATAGGGTCTGCCAATATTTGACATTCGTAACCGAAACTCTTCTTCTCTTGGAGAGAATTGTTTTTTTAATGCGTCACGAATGTACGACACAACCTGTTCAATTGTGTCGTCACTCATGCCAACAAGACCCTGTGTTGCCTTGTCAAGGTATCGGTGTACCTTTAGTTCTTGAGAACTTGACACCATTAAAACGGTATCTCATCGTCAAGACCATTAGAAACGTCAACAAAGTCATCGACTGTTTCCGTTTCATCTTGGGAAAGACTGTTAGCCTTAGATGCACCACCTGATTTCTCTGTCCACTTATTGAAGACATAGATATTGTAGTTTTCAATCCATTGCATGAACCCATCAAATCTTTCTTGGACTTCATCGGTTACGTCATGCACGTCAGGAAGAACAGAGGTTGTTGGTAGATAAAAGGAATTACCATTTGGTAACTTTCTTTCTTCTGAACCTAGCTGAATCATGTGTTGAATAGGTAGGTGTTTCATGGTTGCAATCTTATTGATTGAGTCACCCATAATTTTAAAGGCATCTCTGTTATCAATCTCCCAAATAAAGGACGTTTCAAAGCCGTCAGTTACAAGCTCTTGTCCCTCATGGTCATAGGCATTGTCCATTGAGACTGTGCCAATAACTGCTCGTACTCTCTTGATACTTTTAAGTAGAGCTTTTGTGTTGTCAGGTAAAGACGCATAGTCTTTGACGTACCCTGCAGGTTTACCACAGTTAAAGCCACCTGATGTGTCCTTTAAATCTATATTAAGATTGTCCGACAGAACAGTCTTAACAAAGAAACCTTTTCCACCTTCAGGCTTAACAAACTTCTTGTACATAAATCTCTGTACATAAGGACGGATAGTTACCTTGTCAGCATAAAGAACACGGTCATTCTCTAAGTCCTCAAGTTTGTATGACCCACCGTTTATAACGGCAGCTTGGGTACGTTTACCCTTTACTTCAATCTCACCCATAATTGGTGAGTGTTGTATTTTGAGACGAGCAAGTTGTGAAGTCTTCTTCTCGCTTGTCATGTCTGCATTCATGCCCATAGCTTGTGCCATAGCATTGAAGTTATTTGTGTCTATAGTCGTTTGCATATACACTCCTTTCATAAAATGTACCTAGTTATATCAGTTTAAATCATGTGTGTCAAGCCAATTATTACCTATTTTTATATCTAATAAAAGAGGAACATTGAAGTCAACATTGAACTGTTTTTGTATAATATTAACTAGATTTGCGTTGAGTTTTTTGATTGTGTACACAATGTCATTGACTTCTTCAGGGTGTACGTCAATCACTATACTATCGTGAACTGTATTTACTATGCACGATTGGTATGTATTTAACATTTCATCTAAATGTAATAAGGTTATTGGTACTATATCTGCCGTAGCAAATGATTGTACAGGGAAATTCTTTATCTGTGTAAAGTATGTTACTGAACCATTAGCTCTTCTCTCTACTCCCGGAAAAGCAAACTGCCTACCTGATGGTGTAATTATTTTACGAGTAGTTACAGCTTCCTTAGCCAATCTGGAATGCCATAATGCGATTCCTTTGTACTTTTCTGTAAACTGTTTGTAGTACGCTGCTTCTGCGTGGCTTCTTCCATAGCCTGTTGCTCCGTAGAGAGGAGCAAATGTATGAGACTTCCCTTCTTGACGAGTCGTTGGTTGACCAGCAGCCGTAATAACTTTTGCTGTATACGAATGAACATCGAAACCATCTTGTATCTCCTTCATTGCTACCTCATCTTGTGATAGATAGGCAGCCGTTCTAAATTCTAATTGGGCAAAATCAGCTTCAAGGATTTTACCACCTTCCCAACGTGAAACAAATACTTTCTTTACAGGAAACGTGCCACCACGTGGCATGTTCTGCATGTTAGGGTCTGCTCCACTAAACCTGCCTGTGGCAGTTCGGTGCTGTAAAAGTCGGACATGTAACTTGTTGTCGGACTTTACATTCGTCTGTATACCGTCTATGAATGACGATATATAAGTGTCCAATGCCGATAGTCGTATGACCTTTGAAAGGAAGGTTGCTTCTCTTGTTAAACCCCTGCTCTTGGCAATAGAACACAAATAGTTTAGATGGACTTTGCTTGTTGACCAACCATTGGCAGTCAACCACTTTCCATTAGGTGTTTTAAAACGCATACCTGCAACCTTTGACGTTGGTATAAACAAGTACCCCTGTCCGTCACAGTTTGTGCAACGTGTTTCTCTTGAGAAAGGTGAACCGTCCTTCTTTGTTTTTCTTATCTTGCCATGACCATAACATACTGTACATTGTTGTGCTTTTGTTTTGAAGATAACGTCAGAGTTCCAACGTACCCATAGAACATAGTTCTGTCTCTGCCATGTTAAAGGTATGTTATTTACCCAATCGGTTTTGTTCTTAGGTTTTCTACTGTATATTAACCATGACAATTGTTCAGGACTGTTAAGGTTTACAGGTGTGTCACCCATAAAGAACTTGACTTCACTTGCAAGGAAGTCTTGTATCTGTTTCTTTTCCTCTACAAACTCAGCACGAACAGACGCAAGAGACTTTAAGTCTACAGAAAATCCACGTTGATATATATGGGCAAGACATAGTGCAACTTTATTAGTAAGTGTCACAACGTCAACAAGACTTGCCGATTCCTTTGTCTGTAACTGTGCATATATTTTATCGGACAGTTGTTGTGTTGCCTGTAAGTCGGCAATCAGGTACTCTGTTAGTTCATCTTTTGGTATCTCATCAACACCAATACCTTTTTTAAGATATTCCTTCATCGTGTCCTGCTTCTTCGTGTCTAAGTCATATCGTTCAGCACATGCTTCTAATGACAACGGTTGTTTCTGTCCTCGTTGTAAGATGTACTCACCCAGCATAGTGTCAAACACAGGACCTGTGTATGTAAATCCACATTCCCACAACCACATTAAGTCATGCACAATATTATGTCCAATCATAATTGTTGCTTGGTCAATGACCTCTTGCAGTTCCTTGTGTTGGTTTTGTACATCGTCAAATATGTACTGCTTACCTGTGTCCGTTAAGCACCCTACCATAACTAATGAATTACCTGATTCAAAAGGGTCAAGGTGTACCTTATCGTCTCTCTTTGTAACAGTATTCTCTACGTCAAGAGTTAGTTTCATGCTTCGTACCTCGCTAATCTATAGTCAAGTTCACAATGGACACTTCCATGCCAACCTGACAATTTGTTTTTAACTATGTTAAGATGTCTCTGTGGGTCTTCCTCATCTTGTCCTTCCACTTGTGGGTTCTTCGCAATAAGAATCATAAGGTCTGCTTCGGCAGCCTTTCCTGTTCGACTACCTTCCATCATGCTTTGGTTAAGAACTATCTTACCTTCAGCTTCAGCCGACAGTTGCGACATGTACAGGACGGCACATTCATATTGCTTTGCAATCTGTCTTGCATGGACAGCACAGGCTTTGAGTGCTTCGTCTGTCCTTGCAAATCCTTGATACGTTGCAAACTTATCACCCATGTCTAACACTACAATGTCAGGACGGACAGACTTAACAACGGACTCAACCCAATTCATGTCTCGCATAGTTGTGTCCTTAATCCGTATCTTGTCCTTTACTTTGTCGTAAAGATGATGGGCTTGGTTAGGGTCTTTCTTTATCTCAGGTAATGTTAAACCTGTGGCAGATGTAAGGTATCTTGCACCGACCCTATGACTTCCTTCTTCGTTACATAACACAATACACTTCGCACCTTGCTCGGCAAACCCACCAGGACCTGCGATTAATGACGCATGAAAAGATGTCTTACCTGTGTTAGGTCTCGCACCTATCTCAACAAGATGTCCTGCATTGATACCTTCAATCCGTCTGCATAGTGACGGTATATTAAATGTCCAACGTGCTTCCAAATCATTCTTGGCTAACAATGTCTGTATGTCAATGTCGTCCCAATCTATATTAAGGTTCGGTGTAAAGTCATCTGCGTACTGTTCTAATAGATTACGTAAAGGTTCAAGCGAACTCTTTGAACCGTTCACATAGTCGAACCCTAAGTTTGCAATGTCCTCACCAATAACTTGTTGAAATAACTTTGCCAAAACTTCCTGTGCAATGTCGTTGCCCATTGGCTTTTCTTTTTTAATCTGTGTGAACAGAGAACTGTACGCACCCTTCTGTGCCGTTGTCATGGACGGATTGCCTGACATAAACAGAGCTTCCACTTCGTCAGGTGTTACTGTCCTGTCGTACTTTTCTAATGCACTATCTAATGTCTCTTTAATCTTCCGTACGTCCTTGCTAAATAATCTGTTCGGACATCTTGCACCTCTATGGTCTTCATAGAAGGACTTCTGCATAAGACTTCTTATTAATGCTAATTCCATATTAACTCTCCTAACTTTTCAATGTCTGCATTATTATTATATTTTAAATCGTCTGTCAACCGTAAAACTTTTACCCCTGCTACCCAACTCCGTAGTTCCTTTGCAATCTGTAAGTTTTTTGGAAGTGCGTCAGGGTCAAGGGCAACAACGACACTTGTAAAGTTCTTGGACATAAACTGTTTGTGTTCCTCTAGCAAACTTGTACCTAACAAGGCAACACCTGTCACACCTAACTTCGTTACAGCACAGGCACTAATACAGTCCTCTACAAGAACACATGTGTACTGCAGCTTTGCATCACAATGACTTGTTCTACAGACATACGGATACCTACTGTCTCCGTACCGTTTCCATTTTGGTAAACGCTTTGTGAGACTTCTTCCTACTGCGTCAACCACAGTACCGTCTTCGTTTTTAATAAGAAAGACTGCTCGGTTCTCTCGCACATCATACATGCAATGTTCCTTATAGATACTGTCCATGTTGTTCATAATATTGGTGCTGTTTAATGGCACAATACAATCAGGTAATACAAAAGTATTCAGTTGTTTCTTTACTGTCTTTGCCTTTTTAATTTGGTCAACAGTCATGTTTACCTTTGCCGTTCCTGATATATTACAACTTGCCTTGTAACAATTCCATAGTCGTCTACCCATACTGTTAGTAACAGTAAATGTATTCTTGCCACCACACTCAGGACAGTCCATGCGTTTTGTTTGGTCATGCCCAATCTCATCTGCTATGTTACATACATATGTATATATATCTGTCATACTTAATCACCTTAAATGTTACACATTAATTATCATACTTTTATGAATAAGGCAAGTACCTCAATAATAATTTATTATTTATTTTTGATTCCGTAATAATTCGTCTGCCAATTTTTGAGAATCGGTACTTATTATACGGAACGTACTTGCCCTTTTGTGGTTTGATTTGTGGTGCAACGTAATCTTGAAAACCAAAGTCAGCCTTTTGTTTTTGTAATAATAACAATAGGTTACTGTCCCATTGGTCGTCAACGTCACACCACTTTAATTTAAACAGTTCTTTGAACTGACATTGAAGTACGTACGCAGCTTGTACTAGCACACCCACATTTCTGTATTGAAATTTACTGTAGGCATGTGACAAAAATGCAACAACTTCGTCCCTAGTCCACGTCATATTTCCATGCCAATTCATCTTCGGACAGTACAAAGTCCTTCCAATAGGCAGACCCTGTAGCATCATCATTTTTTTGTGGGACAAACTTTAAGGAACTATGTAGATGATGTAGTAACTCACTCAGCATAGTTACCTGTGATAATTGTATGTCATAGCACTCGGATATGTAATCTACTGTGTCTTTTAATTTGTTATGAAAGTCAAGAAACTTGAGACGTTGGTCTTCCGTTACAAGAATGTCCTTTGATATGTTTACTTTATAGGAATACTTTTCCTTGAGTAATTTCTTAAAGGCATTACGGACGTGTTCCTCATTCATTGTTTCAGGGTCAACAAGTTTACCCTCACTCTCACTAAAATATTTAATAGTCTCTGACATTATCGTACTCCTTTATGTAGTTGAATGTTATGTTTGCGTCAGGGTGTTGAGACTGTATATAGTCAAGTGCATACATAATTGGGTTGCAACTTCCTATAATGTATCGCCTAAATCTGACAATTACTTTGTGTACATTGTCCACGTTTGCCGACACCTCATACTCATAAGAGTCTGAAATCTCAGGCACTTGTTCAGCAGGATACAATGTTATTTTTCCCTCTGTGGGGAAATCTGGATATGATTCTGTCATTTTATTCCTTTCATTATGTGTGTTAGTACATCAACTGTCCAACCATTGCCTAACATTTTATATCGTTGGCTATTGGACACATGATTTGTATAGTTGTCAGGTACAGTTTGCAATCGCTCACACTCAAGAGGTGTTAGCTTTCTCCATTGCATACCTTCAACAACTACGTTGTCTTTAGTAAAGGTAGTCAAACAATTTGACTTACCTGTATCACTAACCTCTAATTGTTTAGTGAATGGCAGTTCTAGTTGGTTGTCTTTGCGTGTACCATGCTCGTCTAGTCTACGATTAACAATCCTACCTATGGCAACCTTTGGTTCTCTGTTTCCACCACCCATAGTGTTAAGTGTGGGTGCTTTTCCATTGGGTGAGTATATACGTTTGAGTATATCATGTCCATTAATAGTATCGGCTTCGCCTACTTGTACCATAGTACGTTGTCTACGTTGGATACTGTTCCACCATACTGCTCCATTGTATCGTGCCGTAATGCAATGGGACTTACCCTCTTTGTTAGTCATAGCTTCATTCGCTATGCCATCATCTTCTAGTATGTCCTGCAACACTATACCCTTGTCCTCTGTCGGTACATCAAAAGGTATGTTAGTCCAATACAATCTCTTTCTATTCTGTGCTGAAAATAAACTACTGTTTATTGTAATAGGTTCAACACCTAGATACTTTGTGATAATGTCCTGCGAATCTTGTTTCATAGGTACATTCTCCATGAGAAAGTACTTAGGTTTTAACGTATCTTTTAGTCTAACAAACTCAAAGAATAGTTTGCTACGAGGGTCATCAAAGTCTAACTGTTTACCTGCCACACTAAATCCCTGACAAGGCGAACCACCCATAAGTAAATCTATTTCATTCTCATAAAATGTTGGAGAATACTTAGATTTAGAACTTGACGTTATAACATCTTGTACATCTCCTAACTGTACTGTGTCAGGGTAATTAGCCTGTGCAACTTTGATAGCATACTTATCTATTTCCGATGCAAAGTAGGTATCATACTTTACACCTGCTCTGTTGAGGGCTATCTGTCCACAGGACATGCCGTCAAATAAACTTAATACATTCATTCACTCTTCTCCTTTATCAAGTTCCAAAGTTGTTTTGCCAAATCTTTTCTGCCTAAATCGTACCCTCTTACAGGTTCATTGTCAGAGACATGGACATAATCTGTACCATCTTTGTTTAGTTTATACCTATTCAACTCTTCCCAAAGACGAACTCTTAGTAACCCTAGAGGGTCATATTGTTGTTTACTCATCATCACTTTCCTTCCAATGAAGTTTATTTTTATATACACCTAACAAAATAACTCCCAATTTTTTTTGAATTGGAGTAAGTTTAGAATAATAAAATTTTTCATGGGTAAACTTTCCCTTATATATATTAGGTGTTTTTACATCAATAAGATATACTTTATTATCTTTTATAGCAACTATATCAACTGCACCTGTACAACACAAATTTCTAAAGACCTCATATCCTTCTTTCAACAAGAGATTACAGGCAGTTATTTCGGTTATATCACCTGTTCTTTTTTCAGAAAATTTATTCATAATTTATATCCCATCTGTAAAATATGTGGTCGCCAATTCGTGTTATGTATGTCTTGGTTTCTGCCCAACTTGGATTAACATAGTGTGCATGGTAGTGTGTTGCACCATCAATAAGATTGATAACCTTACCATAGTACACTCCATCAGCTACCATTATAGCATATTGCCATGCTTGTTTATCTTTTGGTTCGTCACTTTTCCCATCACAGTACCAACTAAATTGACACTTGTGTCTTATAGGTAAGTCACGTTTCCATTTGTATGTTTGCCCTTGCTTTACCACGTCACACACATTGTCAGGGTATCGTTCGTCATGTACCCTATTCATGGTGACTTGTGCTACGGCAATCTGACCTATCGTACTTTGGTTCTTTGCTTCGTGATATACGTTAAGTGCAAGACACATTACGGCTTCAATTATCATTACTCATCTCCTTTTCTAGTAGTTCACACTCTTGTGATTGGTATTCGTCATCACATAGTTGACTTTCCCCATGACATACAGGGCATTTGTATATATCATCTTCACTCATTTACTTCTCCTGTTCTACAGTTACATTAATATCCCATTGAAATCCACTATGCTCAATGTCCATTGAAGTTAGTGCATCATGGATAATGTCCGATATATATTGAGCATCACCACTACTTATATGTTTATTAAGTTCATCTATATCTACTTCCGATACAGTTACTTCATCATCACTAAATGTTTCTTTTAAGTATGATTTTGTGTTGTTGTCAAAATTAATATTTACTGTACTCATTTACTTCTCCTTTTTTCAAGTTGTTCACACTTGTCAAACAAAAGTTCATA